>TARA_Y200000002_G_scaffold383269_1_pt1 | contig 26287 bp, 24 predicted proteins | sample TARA_Y200000002 | Tara Oceans TARA_Y200000002 (sample SAMEA2619388) | marine metagenome | biome: marine biome (ENVO:00000447); feature: surface water layer (ENVO:00002042); material: "saline water (ENVO:00002010), including plankton (ENVO:xxxxxxxx)" | depth 5 m | reverse complement strand
TAGAGCAACTGGTTTACACCCAGTAGGTCGTGGGTTCGAGTCCCTCTCCGTTCACCATATTTCATTCTGGTTTTATACAGTCCTTGTTATGCGCCACATTATATCCATTCTAGTAGAAAATAAATTTGGAGTCCTCGCTCGTATTGCAGGGATGTTTAGCGGTCGTGGATTTAATATTGAGACCTTGAATGTAGGTCCGATGCCAGACAAGCAACTATCCAGAATTACTGCTACAATTGTAGGGGACAGCGAAGCATTGGATCAAGCAATCAAACAAGTTTATAAATTAGTTAATGTACTTGAAGTAACCGAGTTCTCTAATGGGCAAGAAACCGAGCGAGAGCTTATTATTATTAAAGTTAGTGCGACTGCCCTCCAGCGCTCTGAAATAATGCAGGTTTGCGACATATTTCGCGCTAAGATCATCGATGTTGCCGCAGATACTGTTAATATTGAAATGACTGGAAATTCTAATAAAGTCCGTGCATTCATTAGTCTTGTCGAGCCTTACGGTATCGTTGAGATGGCCCGTACAGGAAAGTTGGCTCTTAAACGCGGCTAACAAATATAATAATTTAACCTCAATTAAAAGAGATCACCCATACACAAAACACTATGCCTGCAAAAGTTTATACAGAATCTGACGTCAATATGAGCGTCTTAAGTGACAAAGTTCTAGCAATTATTGGCTACGGGTCTCAGGGCCATGCCCATGCTCAAAATTTAAAAGATAGTGGTCAAAATGTTATTATTGGCCTTTATAATGGAAGTAAGTCTTGGGAGGTTGCCGAAAGCCAGGGCTTTGCGGTATACGAAACGGCTGAAGCGGTAAAAAAGGCAGATGTTATCATGATAGCAGTACCTGACATGAAGCAGCCAGAAATCTACGAAAATGACATCGCTCCAAATTTAGAAGAAGGCAAGACCCTTGCATTTACCCATGGGCTCGCCATTCACTTTGGACTAATTAAGGCACCGCAGGGTGTGGATGTCATCATGGTTGCTCCTAAGGGGCCAGGGCACGTTGTAAGAAGTCAATTCGTTGAAGGTAAAGGTGTGCCTGCACTGATTGCTATACTAGAGGGCTCTTCCACATCTGCTCACTCCATAGCTCTGGCTTGGGCTGGTGGTGTAGGTGGCGCTCGCGCAGGTGTCATTGAAACGACCTTTAAAGAAGAATGTGAAACAGACTTATTTGGAGAGCAAGCGGTCCTCTGTGGTGGCGCTTCAGCTCTTGTAATGGCTGGATTCGAAACTTTAGTTGAAGCTGGCTATCAACCAGAAATGGCCTACTTTGAATGCTTACACGAACTCAAACTCATCGTCGACCTAATGGTCGAGTCTGGTGTATCTGGCATGCGCTTTTCTGTCTCCGAAACTGCAGAATGGGGCGATTATATAAGTGGTCCACGTGTCATCAACGAAACTTCTAAAGAAGCAATGCGCGCGATACTCAAAGATATACAATCCGGTAAATTCACTGAGAACTGGGTCTCCGAATACAAAGCAGGCTATCCAAAATACAAAAAATTCATTGAAGAGGGTAAACAGCATCCAATTGAAGAAACTGGTGAACGCCTGCGAGCTCTTATGCCATGGGTCAAGAAGCGTAATATTGAAGGCGCACAGGCAGCTTATAATTAAACCAAACTAATAAATTTAGAAATGGTCGCTTAGGTAACTAGCGACCATTTTTTTTGCTTTTTTAGATACAATGGTATTAGTATTTTCTGATGTCTCGCACTATTCTTATTGCAACTCGTAAAAGTCCACTTGCCCTAAAGCAAACCGAGCTTGTGCAAAAATGGTTAAATCAAAGAAATCCTGAGAAACTCTTCCATAATCTACCGCTAATAACAAAGGTAGACGAACGATTAAACTGGTCACTTGAAAAACGCGGTGGGATCGGTCTTTTCACTAGAGAGCTTGAAGCTGCACTATTAGATAAAAATGCTGATTTAGCAGTTCATAGCGCTAAAGATATGCCGACGACTGAAACAACTGGCCTGTCTATAGCTGGCTATTTACCCCGCGCAAAGGCAAATGATGTACTAGTATGCAAAGATAGTATTAAAATACCAAAATGTATTGCAACTAGTAGTCCACGCCGACGAGCTCAAATATCACTAATTTATAAAGGCATTCAATGGACTCAATTACGCGGAAATGTTGGCTCACGCTTAAGGAAGATTGCAACAAATCAAAAAGATACTGGTAATAGTGCTGACGCTACTATGCTTGCGGCCGCTGGACTAGAGCGTCTTAATATCCAAAATTACGAGGGTCTGCGATTTATAGAACAGCCAATCGAAACATTTGTCCCTGCCCCTGGACAAGCTGCCATTGCTATTCAGTGCCGAGAAGAAGATATTCACAAGTATACAGATCAGTTCTGCTCAAAAACCTATCTCGCCGTATCCCTTGAGCGTGAATTTTTGCGCCGTCTTGGGGGAGGTTGCCAGACTCCAGTAGGAGCTTATTATGATGGTGAAAAACTTTTTATTTATCACCCAGACACAGGACACGTGACGTATAATGAAGTAATTAATAATTGCCAGCAAATCGATGCGTATCTCACAAAACTTATGTTACAATTAAAATTATAAATAAGTTATCCAATTAAACGTAATCTCGTTCGTTAAAGCAGCTGAGCACTAAAATGATAAATTATTTATTTTTTACCTCCAACACTTACAATATATGTCAGAATTAAAAGGTAGAGTTCACCTCATTGGAGCAGGTCCTGGCGATCCTGGCTTAGTCACGGTACGCGCCCGTGAACTAATTGAAATTGCCGATGTCATCGTTTATGATTTTCTAGCTAACCCTAAGTTATTAGACTGGGCGAAGCAGGATGTCGAACGAATCTACGTAGGGAAAAGTGCCGGGCGTCATTCAATTCCACAAAATGAAATTGAAGAGATTCTAATCAACCGCGCCAATCAAGGATTACAGGTTGTAAGACTCAAAGGAGGTGACCCATTTATTTTTGGACGTGGTGGCGAAGAAATGGCTATTTTACAAGCAGATGGAATTCCTTTCGAAATCGTACCTGGAGTTACTGCAGCACTAGCTGCAGCCGCTTACGTAGGTATACCCTTATCTCATAGGGATTATAGTTCATCGATAATATTTCTTACTGGTCATGAAAATCCAGAAAAGCACACCATCACATTAGACTTTCGAAAATATGGATCCATCAATGCGACTCTTTGTATTTACATGGGGATTGGACAACTATCACGAATTGTAAGTGAACTTAAACAAGGCGGCATGCAAGGCTCGCAACCAGTTGCTGTTATCGAATGGGCCACGCTTAATAGCCAGCGCTCAGTCTTTGCTACAATTGATGAAATTACTCAAGCAGTCGCTGCTTCTGCTGTTCATAGCCCAGCAATGATCATTATAGGAGAAGTTGTTGCGAAGCGCTCCAAGGCAGAATGGTTCGAGGGGAGAGCATTATTTGGTAAACGAATCGTAGTTACTCGAACTCGAGAACAGGCAGGAAAATTAACTCAATTACTAGAGTCCCAAGGAGCAGAAGTGCTCGAACTACCGTTCATTCATATTGAACAACAATTTGATCCTAAAGCCCTAACAGAAGTATTTGCCGAAATGGCAATATATGAATGGATTATCTTCACTAGTATTAATGGTGTCCGAATATTTTTTGAACTCTTCTACAAGGCCTACAAAGACATTCGATGCCTCGGCCCGATGCGTGTTGCCGCTGTAGGCACAGCTACAGCAAACGAAATTGAAAAGCATCACATTAAGGTGGATCGAGTACCAACCAAAGCTAACGCCGATGCCCTTGCTACCCTACTAATTGAGGAAGAAGGTGTGGATAGTGTTAAAATGCTAGTTATTACTGGTAATCAAAATCGTGAAGCACTCGTTGATCGCTTAGAAAATCAAGGACGTGCTATTGTTGACACTTTACCACTTTATAAAACCAGTAAAAGTGATTTGAGCCAATGCCCTAAAGCTACTAAATTCCGAGAAGAAGGTGCAGATGCAGTGCTATTTACAAGTTCATCTACCGTACGATCTTACATGCAGCAAAAAGCAGCACTATCACTCGAAGATTCCGCCAAAAAACCAGTATTTGGTAGTATCGGTCCGGTCACATCAAAGACTTTAAAAGAGTTTCAACTACCCCTAGCTTTTGAAGCTGCAAGCCCGAACTTAGAGCATTTTGTCGTTGAAACAATTACACACTTCAATCAGTGAACTAATACTTAAGTGCATGATACAGATTCAATAGAAATATTAATAAAATTATAAATCCAGCAAAAATAAATTATGGCTAATGTTATCCTCGAAACAACTCAAGGCAGTATAGAATTTAAACTTTTCGAAGACATCGCACCTAAGACATGCGAAAACTTCACTACTCATATAAAGAATGGATATTACAATGGTATAATTTTTCACCGTATTATAGAGTCCTTTATGATTCAAGGGGGCGATCCTACAGGAACAGGTATGGGTGGTGAATCTATCTGGGGAAAGCCATTTGAAGATGAATGTGCGCAAGATGTAACATTCAATAAATCAGGCTTACTCGCCATGGCAAATGCAGGTCCTGGAACAAACGGAAGCCAATTTTTTATTACTACGGCAGCAACACCTTGGCTACATATGCGTCACACTATTTTTGGAGAAGTAATCAACGGTATGGATATAGTTTCTAAATTAGAGCAAGTCGAAAAAGGTGCGAGCGACAGACCTGTTGAAGATCAGCAGATATTATCTGCTAATGTCATTAGCTAAAGAACTATCAATAGTGGCCTTGCATGGCTTCACTGGCAGCGGTGAAGATTTCTTTGGATTCTACGATAAGTGTAAGCACGTATCTAATTGGTACTGCCCTAACCTACCTGGACACTGCGGAGATATAGATCGTGGTGTTAATACGATTATGTGTGACCCTGCGTCGACTAGAGTATTCTTACAAAATTATATTAAAGATATCTCTCCTAGTCCAAAACTCTTACTAGGATATTCAATGGGAGCACGCGCTGCTCTCCATTTGGCTTTAGCTAATCCGAATAACTGGCGAGCCCTCATTCTAATTAGTCCAAATCCAGGCATAAAAAACCAGAAGGATCGTAAAATTCGTCGTGATGAGGACCATAAACTGGCTAATCGTATCGAAATCGAGGGAACCTCCTCTTTTATGAAGCGCTGGAAAGAAACACCTTTAATAAAAAGCCAAAAGATGATACGCGCAGATTGGCAAAAGCGTATGCACGAGAGTCGTGAGCAACACAGCTCATTGGGATTAGCCACTAGCCTGCGAGAGTTTGGACAAGGCAATTGTCCATATCTATTGGACAAATTAAACATACTTAAAATGCCAGTGCTCATATTGACAGGAATGAACGATACGAAATATTGTAATATAGCAGCACAAATATGTGAAATATTAACACATGCGGAGCATGTGACTATAAATAATTCTGGCCACATGCCACACCTTGAACAACCGGACCAAAGTTCAAAAACAATAGATCAATTCGTGTCGAAAATAGATTTTTTACAATAAATCTAAATGACTTTTTTGCACAATAATCAGGCACTACTGTCGACTAATAAGTCACTCGATTCATGTGTTCGATTAGCTGACTAGTGCCTAATGACAATGCATCCTCTACTCGCTCATTATTTAATTCTAGTACACCAAATAGATCACGTAATTCTACTTTCTCAGGATTCTTTCTAATTTGCTGTGATGAAATACTTAGAGATAAACTAATCATCATTTTAGGCACATGATTAGTAGATCCCTTTTTTCGAAGCACAGTGTCGACTAAAGTATTTTTTTTGAAATATGGATATGCAACAAAGCGCTTTGACCACTCCACTGTGATTAATAAATAAGGATTTTCCGTAGTTTCCAAAAATTCAATATCCATTAATAAATTACTAAAGTAATTCATTGTAACGGATTGCAAATGTTCGAGATCCTTATGGCGCCAATCCGAACCACTAAAAATAATATTTTCTATACCAAAGAATATCGCACTACTTTGACTAGCAACTGCTTGATGTTTTGATAAATTTAACGTTCGAATAGGACTACAACCAAAAAGAAATAGCACTAGGCTACAGTAGGTAAAAAATTTCATAAAATACAAGGTTCATGTGCGCTAAAGATGTATGATACTTGTACAACTTTCAAATAGTTACACATTTATATAAATCCATTTAACCCGACAGGAACAAACAAGCTTAGCAGTATTACTACTCATAATATTGTTTGCTATTTTAGGTCATTTACTTTGCACAGTTTAATTATAGATTTTTTATTGGCACCAATTCAATTAGTGACATTTCACTAGGACAATTAAATCGTATTGGGGGTAGCCCTCCAAATCGATTCGATCCAGCTCCAGCAGATACATTAAGAAACGGAATACCTATCTTTCGAAATCCACGCGACCAGTGATTCGGAATTTTGCTATCTATAACTAATGCGCCTATGTAAGGCAGTCTTACCTGACCACCATGCGTGTGTCCTGCTAAACAAAGATCAATCGGGAGCGCTTTTACTCCTAGTGCATAATCAGGAGCATGACCAAAAAGAATTCTAAAATCATTGTCTGATGAGTCCTCTAACCACTGCCCTACAGCACGTTTTACCCATTCAGGATTTTTAGATTCATATAAACTTAGACCATGTAGATTGATACGCCCAGCATGTGTTAAAATCAATTCAGAACGCGAAGAAAGAAGTTTTAATGCGCCCAGTTCTACTTTAGGCATGCTGTATAATTCTAATTCTGTATCTCCAAAAACTCCATATGTTCCATAAGGAGCGTCCGAGCTTCTAATTAATTGAATTAATTTAGGAAACTCGGATTTAAATGTCGCAGGAGCTACAGCCTGCAGATAATCACCTGTATTAATTATTAAATCTGGATTTAAGGAGTCTATAGTTCTAAAAATTTTCTCTTCGTAACTTCCTACAGCGCCAGTTTGTATATCTGAAAGATGCAAAATTTTTAAATTATCACTAACTTTCGGGGATTCAATAATGATGTGCCTGACAACCAGTTTTTGTGGCTCTACATAGGTTATATAATAACGTAAAAAAAATAAATCGATGGCCAAAAATAATAATAAATATGCACTATATACATAAATTTTTGCTACACGCCGTGCTAGAAAACAACAAAATGCAGCAAGAATTAATAAGGATAATGGTAAATGCCATAGATTAAAGATATAAGCTTCATGAATAAGTTGAAACTTAGGCCTGAGCATACCAGATGAGAGGTATTGGTAATTACGAAACGATACAACGGAGATTAGGAAAGACCAAGCTAGCAATATGTACACTATATGTGATCTAGGTCGATACCGACGACTTGCATACTCAGTCATACCTAGTTGTATTTTTGAAAGCATTTATGAGGATAGTAAAAAATACATTAACACATTAAGATTAAATTCAATCGAATCGTGAAAAAATCTGGCTAATTAGCGGAGACACAACTTAAGTAATTAAGCTAATATAGGCTTCTTTATAACGCTCTAAGGTACCTTGTAATACTGAATTCGGTAATTTAGGTGGTGGTGGTGACTTATCCCAATCCAGCTTTTCTAAAAAGTCTCTTATAAACTGCTTATCATAAGATGGTTGTGCACCTCCTGGCGCATAATTATCCATTGGCCAATAGCGCGATGAATCTGGAGTTAACACCTCGTCAATCAAGTATAGATCCCCAAACTTATCTGTACCAAATTCAAACTTAGTATCTGCAAGAATTATCTTAGCCTTTTGCGAATGCGCTGCTCCCATCGCATATAATTTCAAGCTTAGAGCATGCACCTTATTAAATAACTCCGAGCCAATTAGCTTTGCCGCCTCAATACAATCAACTGGCATGTCGTGACCAGTTGCTGCCTTAGTAGTGGGAGTAAATAGAGGTATTTTTAAACGGGAACTTTCTACTAAATTTTGCGGTAATTCATATTCAAAAAGTTTACCGCTTTGCTCATAACTTTTCCACCCTGAGCCTGATAAATAGCCACGCACTACAGCTTCGATCGGCAATGGCTTCAACTTCTTAACAATCATGCTTCTGTATTTAAGGTCAGGAAAATCTACCACTAATGAATCTAAACGATCCGAGTGATTGTCGACTAAATGGTGTGCCATTATTCGATTGGCTTGCTCAAACCAATATAAACTAATCTGAGTTAGTAAAGCACCCTTCCCGGCAAGCCCTTCATTCATTACAACATCAAATGCGGATACGCGATCAGTGGCTACCATCAGTAATGCATCACCCATGTCGTATATTTCTCGCACTTTACCAGATGCCACTTTCGGGAAAGGTAAATCACCTACTGTAAGCATAGCTTCGCGCGGTAATTCGAATGGGAAATCTATACTAGGCATATGTTGTGCATAATCCTTTGAAGCTTTGGCGCAATCGGTTTCTTACTCGCAAACATAAATTTGTCATATCTACCGAAAAAAGACTTGCACGCTAGGGCGCTCAACATACTTTCAGCCACTTCCTTATAGTTGTCCCGTTCGTCTAGCCAGGTCTAGGACACCGGGTTTTCATCCCGGCAACAGGGGTTCGAATCCCCTACGGGATGCCATTTTTGGCATTTTATTTAGGATCCTTAGCATAATTGGCAACGATGTTAACTTATGTTGATGCTTTAATAATGCATATTGTTATCACTAACAAATTTTTCGTAATCTCTTAAAGTAGTATTATCGAATTTTCTGTATAGGATTAAGCGTAAAATATTCTATTGATATGTGGTACAATTTTAGGGTTTTATAAAGTGAAGTTATGCATTATAAGCACTATAAAACATATCCTAAGTACGATCATGACTAATCAATTTTCTGGCGTCTTTACCGCTCTATCAACACCTATGAATAATGGTCTTGTTTCATACGAGGGCCTTGAAGCTTTGGTGGAACATCAATTAAGTGGTGGCATTAATGGCTTGGTGGCAGTTGGGACTACAGGCGAATCTCCTACGCTCAATAACGACGAACATATCGCTGTGGTTAAAGCCACGGTAAATTTGGTGAATAATAAGGTTCCTGTAGTTGCTGGGACTGGATCTAATTCTACCGATGAAGCTATCAAGTTAACACAGATGGCTGATGCTGCAGGTGCTGATGCGTTTCTTGTAGTAGCGCCATACTACAATAAGCCTAACCAAGAAGGATTATTCCATCACTTTAGCCATATCGCATCGGTGACTGATAAGCCCATAATACTGTATTCTATACCATCAAGGTGTGGTATTGAAATTAGTGTTGATGTGACCGCACGACTCTATGAAAAACATCCTCATATATGCTGCATGAAGGCTGCAGAAGGATCCTGCGAAAAAGTTATTGATTATGTACGTACCCTAGGCCCTGACTTTTCAGTGATGAGTGGAGACGATGGATTAACGCTACCATTCATGTCTGTGGGCGCTACGGGGGTAATTAGTGTTGCATCGAACCTAATCGTAACTCCTTTAGTTAAAATGGTCGAAGCCGCACAGGCAAACGACTATCCGACTGCTCAAGAAATATTCTTAAAGTTTTACCCATTTTTTAAGGCTATCTTTACCGAACCAAATCCAGTTCCAATAAAGTATATACTCAAATCAGCTGGAATTATATTAGATGACTCGGTGCGCTCTCCGCTTTGCCCACTCCAAGCAGATACTCGCAAACAAATAGATAGATTGCTTAACCAGCTTAAATTAATTAAAAGATGAAATTACTATTATGGCTTTGAAAATTCTTCTCATTGGTTCGCACGGTCGTATGGGTCAAGCGATTCAAGAAATTGCTAAAAACAATAATGCAACTATCATTGCTGCCTGTGATGCAGGAGACGATCCAAGTGAACATTTTAGCGCCTGCGATGTAGTTATAGATTTTAGTTTTCACGAAGTAACTTGTAGTATCGCTGAACTAGCGGTAGCCAACAATCGACCCCTAATCATAGGTACAACTGGACATAGCAGAAAAGAACGTATTTCCATCCTAGAAAAGACTGCAAATAAAATACCAATAGTTTGGGCGGGTAATTATTCAATCGGCGTCAACACGCTCAATTACTTAACCCGCAAAGCGGCAACCATTTTAGGAGAGTCCTACGAGCCTGAAGTTCTGGAAATGCACCACCATGATAAAAAAGATGCACCGAGTGGTACCGCTGAACGATTAATTGATATTCTACGCACTGAATATGCAATTAAGGATGATCAAGTTGTTCATGGACGTGAGGGTCAAGTTGGAGCACGTTCATCTAGTGAAATAGGTGTACACGCAATTCGAGGTGGGGATATTGTTGGCGAGCACACTGTCTATTTTTGTGGAACAGGTGAACGTATTGAACTAACTCACCGCGCTAGCGATAGAAGGATTTTCGCAAAGGGTGCAATTCATGCAGCACATTGGGCAGTCGACAAAAAAAATGGACTTTATAATATGGAGGATGTCCTCGGTTTGAGCGAATAGTAGATGATTGTTACAATAATTGGAACTATTCTCGAGCAATCACCTCTTACGGTAGTAATTGAGACTGGAGGCTTAGGTTACGAGGTAAACATCCCTTTAAGTACTGCCGAAAAATTACCTAATATCGGTAAAGAATGTAGTTTATTTATACATGCAGTTTACCGTGAAGATAGTGCAGTATTATATGGATTTATATCTAGAAACGATCGTGATTTCTTCCGTCTATTAGTTGAAAAAGTTTCTGGGATTGGCCCCAAGATAGGTATTAGTATATTAAGCAGAATGTCAGTTGAACTACTTCAAAATGCAATAATATGTTCGGATGTTTCACTCTTATCGAAATGTCCTGGCATCGGTAAGAAAACTGCAGAACGATTGGTTATTGAACTAAAGGATAAGGTAGGTCCTCAAGATTCTAATTCCATTCAATCAAATGAATCCGCAGCAGCAAGGCTGCCTAACGATAAAAATTATAGTAATTTTAAAGATGCAGTTTCTAGCCTAATAGCTCTCGGTTACAAACCGGCAGATTCAGATAAGCTTATCCGCGGCGCAATTGCAAAATTGTCAGCAAGTGCAAGTGTTGAAGAAATAATTCGTAAAGCACTTAGCTAACAAGTCTAATCTTGAAGATCCATTATACAATTCAGTCAATTCTGCTCACTATACAAATTTGCCCTAAACGACTTGAATGGAGAATTTGAATTAGTAGGACCGAAAGGTTGCACGTTCTTTCGTGATACTGAAATCTCGGAAAAATTTTTGAAAGTGCTTGGTAAAATATTTTTTCTAGGATCATCTACCCTATTCCATTGGGATTTATGAGATGGTTGCTGAAGCCTTAATGAGGATAAATTTATGAGCCTCATATCTTCAACTGAAGATAACACGAAACGCTCTGAGTCATTAAGTTCTAAACCGACAAATGAGTCGATCGGATTCACTTTTAATTGTGCATTTAGATCGTTAAATTCCATCCACTTCTTTTTAGATATATCACTGGAAAGAATACTATCACTGTCAGTTAAAGGTGTAATTGCTATACTTGCTAAAAATAAACCTACACAGATCATTGAAAGCACACAGATAGAAGAAATAAGCCATAGAACTGCGCCAAAACGTGGCCTAAATGCTAAATCTCTTGGTTGAAGTGCCTGTGGATCCAGCACCATTTCCATTGCAGTATTTAACTTTCTTACTCGAGAATATTCACGTGCTCGATCAGGATTTTCAGCGATTATCTTTAGCAGTTGAACCTCCTGCAAAGTAGAGATCTCTCCATCGAGATACAAATTTAGTAATTCACTAAATTTTTGATCATTCATGAAAAATCATCGCCCATAAGATTACGCAAAGATTCGCGAGCACGAGCAATACGACTTTTAACAGTGCCAATATTAATGCCCAATTCTTCAGCGATAGAATCATAACTAAGATTATTAACATTTCGCATTATTAGTATTTCACGGTGCTTTTCGTGTAATACATTCATGCAAACACTAACTCTATCCACAAACTCCTGTGTCACTGCAGCTTGCGCAGGAGACTCAGAACTTGCAGGAAGTACATTTTCTAAGGTTACATCCGATGAGTCAGAAATCGGTACATCTAAAGATAATGATTGATCACGCTTACGCCGAAACCAATACCAATAGCGGTTATGGGCTAGATTAGTTGCAATCTGGTATAACCATGTGGAAAAAGCCGCATCACCTCGAAATTTATCTAATCCCCGATGAGCGCGAATGAATGCATCTTGAGTCACCTCTTCTGCATCCTGCTTATTTTTTAATAAACTATAAACTCGAGCGAATATTCGGTCCCAGTAGCGCGTAACCATGTCCTCATAAGCAGCACTGTCACCTTGCCTTATTCTCTCGATTAAAGACGCGTCAATTTGTGCAGAATTTAGCCTTACAGTCATTTTTATACCTAATAATTAACATTAGAGCACAACTTTAATAAAATGTTCAAAATAAAAGCTAAAAATGAAGTAACAACTATTTATATAAAAATAGTATGTATCCTTATGAATAGAAAATACATAGCTTAAAACCACTATTTAAAACTGGTAGGTCGTCGGGGACTCGAACCCCGAACCAATTGATTAAAAGTCAACTGCTCTACCGATTGAGCTAACGACCCCTGTTTAGAATGCGGATGGAAATCGTATGAGCAGAAATTGTCAAGATATTGAAATAATAAATATCAAATATGATGCTATTCATTACGAGCTAAACATACACCAATCGAGCACACTGATCACAGAAATGCGGCTCGCCGACCTCGCGAGCACCACGAGCAACTTCATTAGAAACACGTAAATGGCAACCCTCACACTTTTGGTTTACTATTGGTACCACATAAGGCGGTCGCTTAGTCATTTTTCTAATCCGTTCATAGTGATTAAGAAAAACTTCATCCACGCCAAAGCGAGCTTCAACGCCTTGTTGTTTCGCCGTATCCAATGAATCTTGTAAAGCAATCTCGCGCTCCAAAAGTACATCCACTAAACGCTTAAGATCGACAATTCTAGATTCTATAACAACTTTTTCATCTTCAAATTTTTCCCGCTCCAAATCAATATCAATCATAAGTTGAATCTCGGTCTCTTCTAAGGATGAAATATCAATCTCCAACTGTTCAATTTGTTGAGTTAAGGCACGATATTCGTCATTCTTCTTAACCTCTAATTGTTGGGTACGAAAACGATTTATAGAAGTTTCTTGGTCTTTTACTTTAGCATCTAATACGGCGCGATTTAGCTCTTTTTCTATTAGTGACTTTTTAGCATTTTCTATATTAGCTTCTTCTGCACTTATCTTAACCTTTAAACTTAAAAGTTCATTTGGTATGCGCTGAAGATCTTGCTCAATCTTTAGAAGATGAATATCACGACTTTGTACAATTAGTAGCTTTTCGATTTGCGGGTCGGGCATGATTGAAGTACCACTCACCTCTGCTAATAGATCAACCCTAAAGCAAAAAGAAATGGATAATTCAAATATACAAGACTGCATTGACGATGCTACTTATGACTTTACTCTTGGACAATCAACTAGTGCCATAGACAAGCTAACTAAAATAACGCAATTGCATCCAACAAGCTTTTCGGGGTGGTTAGCGCTTACGGAGGTACTTTTCTCCGAAAAGCAGTACGAATTATCGCTAGAAGCTGCAGAAAATGCCTTTGCCCTTAATCCGAATGATATACATATAAATACTAGTTTATCTCGTATATGGGTTGCTCGCGGTAACAAAGAAAAAGCTGAACACTACAGCGCTCAGGCTAGAATGCTCGGCTGGAAAAATGAATTGAACAATCCACCAGAAAAAGAGACACTTTAACTGCATTGAAAATGCGCATATATCCAGATACACAATTAATCAACCAGTATGGAAGACGTCACTTACACTCTCGAATTTGAAAAACCATTACGTGAACTCGAAAAGCAGTTAACCACACTACAAAAGGTATCACAAGAATCCAAAGTTGATGTGAGTAGTGAAATATTAGCTATCGAAAAGAAGATTGAAGCTATGAAAGTCGAAATCTACTCAAACATTACAGCTTGGCAGCGCGTTCAACTGTCACGTCACCCCAAACGCCCCTATTCCATAGACTATATTGAGCGGATTTTTACCGGCTTTGAAGAACTGCACGGCGATCGAAGGTTTAAAGATGATGCAGCCATTGTAGGCGGTCCAGCTTTCTTAGATGGGCAATCTGTAATGGTTATAGGCCAACAAAAAGGGCGTAATACCAAAGATAACCTAAACCGAAACTTTGGATGCCCTCACCCGGAAGGCTACCGAAAGGCAATGCGACTTATGCAGATGGCAGAGAAATTTAAAATGCCTATTATCACCCTTATTGACACTCCAGGTGCCTACCCCGGCATCGGAGCTGAAGAAAGGCACGTAGCAGAAGCAATCGCTGTGAACATACGAGATATGAGTACCTTGAAAGTACCAATCATCACTATAGTTATTGGTGAAGGAGGCTCTGGAGGAGCCCTAGGTATGGCAGTCGCTGATGAAGTCATGATTCTGGAGAATGGATACTATTCTGTAATCTCGCCTGAAGGATGCGCTGCGATATTATGGAAAGATCGTGCTGCAGCTCCTTTAGCAGCAGATGCTCTACGGTTTAGCCCCAATCACCTCTTAAAATTTGGTGTAGTCGATCAGATAATTGCTGAACCTGCGGGTGGAGCACAACGTGATTATGATTGTACTGCAGCGACAATGAAGACCGCTATAATTGTATCTCTAAGTAAACACGCAAAAAAGGATTTACAGCAGTTACTGGACACACGCTATGCACGATTTAGAAAGCTTGGAGTATTCGCTGATAATTGATCCTTCATGCAACAATCAATGCTTTTCTAAGTAATAGTACATGCGCACAATTAAAGAATAATTCGTAGCCCATCATATGCTAAGCGAACGTTTTTAGGTAATTTTGATTCAGTGATATCGTGATCAACCTTGTAGGTCATGTGTGTGATATATGTCATCTCATTTTTCATTTCACTCGCGGCAGTTACTGCTTCTGGTAAACTCATATGAGTAGGATGTGTTTCTGGCCTAAGACCATCAAGGACCACTAGATCGGCTCCTGTAGCCATCTCACGAGCAAGTGGACTAATCAGCTTGCAGTCTGTAAAATAGGCTAACTTTTTACCCGTAGCAGCCTCAGTGAAAATAAGTCCAAGCACCTGCATAGTCCCATGAGGTAAGTACAAGGAATCAATACATCCTCCAGGCAAATTTAGTCGCGCTGGCATTTGTCTAAGAGAAAAAGCCGGATATCCACGAATTTTTGCCTTATCTTGAATCGCATATGGAAAAATTTCTTTAATTCTCTGAATACCGTCAGTGCTAGAAAAAACAGGTAAAGCCTCTCCATCTAGTGAATCACAAAACCGGCGCAGATCATCCATGCCCATAATATGATCTGCATGCGAATGCGTTAAAATAAAAGTATCAATTTTACGAATATCATTATCAATACACTGTAATCTAAATTCAGGAGCAGCATCTACTTGTATGTGATGTCCGCCCATTTCTACATGAACAGAGCAACGAGATCGCCAATTTTTTTTATTATTCAAGTCACATCCACCCTCTGGATGAGCAATCATGGGAACTCCTTGGGAAGTGCCAGTACCTAAGAAAATAATCTCCATGAAAAATAAGATAACTTAGTTGATAATAAAATAGAGACTAAAAACATATTAGCTATGGTTAACTAAAAATCAATATCAACATAAACTGCTCTATGATCACTGCCTTGCATAGGAGAATAAGAATCAACTATATGCCCGTCGCCTACATCTGCTAATGTATCCAGTATGGTCGATATGAAAAAGCCATCTACTGTAGAATAAATAGCCTCTCTCTTGTAAAAATAAGTCCATAGTTCTCCTCGACTGTCACTCGAGTATAGCAACTCTGAAATCCTTGTATTTCCCTTACTTTCAAAGCGTCGAAAACAGCTACTACCTGGGTGATCATTAAAATCACCAGCAATAATGAAAGCACCCTCTTTCGATTTCGACATACGCTCAAGAATTCGATCCCTACATGTTTCTGCCTCTCGGACTCGTCGCAATTCTGACCTTGGATCTAACTTAGTGGAAGACAATTGACTTTTAAGATGCACAACAAATAGCCGAAATTTATCCACGCTAAAAGGTTGATCGAAAACAACTTCTAACAGGCCCCGGCGAACAAATAAGCGATCTTTGAAGTACTTAAAATTAAGATCGGTATGTTTATGCACTTCAAATGGTTTAATTTTACTTAGAATTCCTATATGCCTTAAATTATCCTCACCTTTCATGTGAACCAAATATGGATAATCTAATCCATCTAACTTTAAATCACTGCGTAACTCCTCAAGGTAAGAAATATCTCCCAACTCCTGAAGGGCTATAATATCCGCTGAAACTTCTTTAATTATGGCACGTACAATCTGTTTTTCATGCTCTGGCTTTGGATAATCTTGGCGCCACAATCCTTCAATATGGCGATCCATAGAGAGGTAATTTCTTAAATTATAAGTGGCTAACCGTACTGTTCCATTACCAAACAAACACTCGTTAAGTGAAAATATAATGAAAACCAGTAATAATCTCACAACTTAGCTAAAATAGTATTACCTATGCTACTATTTACCTACTGCATAGCTGCTTCACGTTCCATAAGAGTAGGATGCGAATAGTAAAATGAGCTATATAACGGGTGAGGCGTTAAATTACTTAGATTCTCGGTGTGTAATTGACGCAGAGCCGACATTAATGGCTGAGAATCTCCCATTGCCTGATTTGCAAAAGCATCTGCTTCATACTCGTGCCGACGCGATATAGCACTTCCTATTGGGCTCATCCAATAGCTAATTAAACCACCCATCGTAAGAAATAATAAGAAAATAGGTAGTATTAGTTGCTCGAGGCTCAATCCAGTAAAGTAAAATGAATGAGCTAACAAAGATGATGATGAAAGCCATCCCAGAAGTGCAAAAAGTGAAAAGGACATTACTCCAGATAATAGTAACATTTTGGGTATATGTCCTAATTTATAATGACCGATCTCGTGAGCTAATACCGCTTCAATCTGACTTTCGCTCATTTGTTCAATTAAGGTATCATAGAGAACGATACGCCTAAAGCTTCCAAATCCTGCGAAAAAAGCGTTAGAGTGACCAGAGCGCTTACTGCCATCCATTACTAATATCGACTTCGTCTTAAATCCAGTTCGCTCAGAAAGTGCAAATAATCGCTTCTTTAGATTCCCCTCTTCAATTGGCTCTAATTTGTTAAATACAGGCATGATAAACATTGGATAAACCACGACCATAACTAACTGAAACAAATAAATAACGACGAAGCCGTAAATCCACCAAGCACTTCCAGCTAGCCGCACACAATAAAGTAAAAGTGCTACTATAGGTATCCCCAATAAAAGAGCTATAAAACCACTTTTAAGCTTATCGGATAACCACAACTTAGGAGAGCTTTTATTGAAACCGAAACGCTCCTCGATACGAAATGTACTCCACCAATCAAATGGAATGCTAGGTAATCCTATTAGAAAAAGGATTAAACAAAAAACCAACGATTGAGACCAAACACCATATCCAAGACTTTCACTGAAAAAATTAAACAAAAAAGGTAATACCCCTCCTAAGATAAGGAATCCAAGGATGGTCGCCTCATAAAATTCTTGAACAATACTGAAGCGTGACTTCGCAATAGTATAATCGACAGACTTAAGATAACTATTGGAGTCAATAAAGTCCCTAAAGCACTCAGGAATTTTTGAAGAATGATTACGCAAGAAGCGTAAATTAGTCATCTCAAGTACCGTGCTTACGATAACCTTAAGCAAAAGTAGAAAAATAAATGTGAGAATAAACAAATTCATCATCTAAGTAGGTTTTAAAAAAGATACATAGCCAAGCAGAGACTTAAAAGTCAGCTAGATTTAAACAAATCTTACATAGTGGTGTTGCTATGATATCTGCTTAATAATCTCTACGATTGGCAGAAACAAAGCGATTACTATGAAACCAACTACTACTGCAAGAAACACAATCATTACTGGTTCTATTATTGAGGTAATTCCTGCAACAGCATTATCCACATCCTCATCATAGTTATCAGCTATACGATTTAACATCTCAGATAGTTCACCTGTCTCTTCTCCCACATCGACCATGCTAGTTACCATGCTCGGAAAGACTGACTCACGCTCCATAGGCGCAGATAATGATTCACCATCACGAACACTGTTATGGACTCGATTAAGCGCATTAGAGTAAAAAATATTACCTGTAATATCTTTAGTAATTGTAATAGACTGAAGAATTGGGACACCGCTAGAAAGAAGCGTACCAAACGTACGAGTGATACGTGCAATATTTACCTTGCGCACAAGGTCACCCACTTTGGGAATATTTAATGCAAACCAATTTGAAATTTTAGCTCCAACTTCTGTCTTTAGTAAATACTTTCCACCGACAACAAAGACTACGAAACCTATTAATGTTACTACAAAATTACCGCTGATAAAATTACTAACATTAATGACCAACTGCGTTGGTCCCGGTAAAGCAGCGCCGGATAACATATCCTCAAAAATAGACTGAAACTTTGGCACAACCACTATCATTAAGAGTACGACAATCGCGATCGCTACACTAACCACAACTATCGGATATACCATAGCTGACTTAACCTTCTTTTTGGTCCGCTGAGCTTTTTCCATAAATCCTGCTAGGCGACTCAATACTACATCTAAAACACCACCGGCTTCACCAGCCCGAACCATGTTGATAAATAATTTTTCAAAGATCTTAGGATGTTGAGCTAGAGCATCGGAAAAAGTACCACCTGATTTCACATATTCAGCTATTTGCTCCAATACTACCTTAAATCGAATATTTTTCTCCTGACGTATCATGACCTCTAGGGATCGCAGTAAAGGCAAGCCTGCTTGAATTAAAGTGGCTGTTTGCCGGGTAAAAATAGTTAACTCCTCTTGCTTGATGACTTTACCAAAGGCTAACCCGGTTTTCTTTTTGATTTTTACAGAACCTACATCCTTTTTCTTGTTTATACTTGCTGAAGATTCATCTACTTGAAGAACCTTTGTTGGCATCAGACCCATAGAACTCAACTTAGTGTTGGCCTCAGAATCGCTTGAAGCTACAATAGTTCCATTCTTTTGTTTTCCGTTAGAATCAAAGGCTGAATAAGAATATTTTGGCATAAGTGGTATGATTAGGTGTATTTTAGTACTTCTTCAATTGTAGAGTTACCATCAAAAATAGCGCGTAATCCATCATTTCGTAAACTCCGCATTCCTTGCTCTAGGGCTTTCTGACGAATAGCTAGAGTCGGTGCTCGTTGGTTAATTAGTTCTCGAATTGCATCGGATACTACAATCATTTCAAATAAACCAACTCGTCCACGATAACCTGTATTACTGCATTTAGAGCAACCTTCTCCGTAATAAAAGTCTTTATCTGCAATTTCTAATGGATCGACCTCCATCATATCTATTAACTCTTGACTAGGCTCATACGCACTACGGCAATCGGGGCAAATTCTACGCACAAGGCGCTGCGCCAATATTGCTTCCAATGAGGCAGAAATTAGAAAGGGCTCTAAACCCATATCCACTAAGCGAGTAACAGCACCTGGAGCATCATTAGTATGCAGCGTGCTCAGCACGACGTGACCAGTAAGAGAGGCCTGAACAGCAATCTGAGCAGTTTCAAGATCGCGTATTTCACCTACCATAATTTTATCTGGATCCTGACGCAGGAAAGCACGAAGTCCTCTAGCAAAATCAAGCCCTACTTGATGATTTACAGCAACTTGCATGATCCCATCTATTTCATACTCCACTGGATCCTCAGCAGTTAATATTTTTGTCTCTACTGTATTAACTTCACGAAGTGCACTGTATAAAGTGGTAGTCTTACCAGATCCAGTTGGACCAGTAACAATGAAAATACCATTGGGCCGATTTACTAATTCACGAATAGTAGAAAGTATGTCACTCGGTAAACTAAGTGCTTCTAGATCCAAATTAACTACAGACTTATCTAAAACCCGTAACACTACACTTTCACCAAATTGAGTTGGTAGTGTAGAAACACGTAAATCAACAGGTCTGCCTGCAATAGTCATCTTGATTCGACCATCCTGCGGCACGCGCGACTCAGAAATATTCATATTTGAAAGAACTTTTATACGAGAAATGACTGGTATAGCTAAATTCTTAGGTGGAGGTGCCATCTCATAAAGCGCGCCATCTATCCTATATCGAATACGAAACTGATCTTCGAAAGGTTCGAAATGAACATCGGAAGCTTTGTCTTTAATTGCTTGTTGTAGCACTAAATTTACAAAACGAATTATAGGAGTTTGATTAGCAACATCTGCTAAATTTTTTTCGGAAATTTCTTCAACAGTTTCAGAAAACTTGTCACCTAATCCACCTAATATTTCATCAATAGATGTATTTTCCTCCCCGTAAGTATCTATAATTAATGCATCAACAGTACGAGGATCACATACAACGATGGTAATATCTTTATTTAAAGAGAACGTAAGATCATCTACTATACTTTGATTAAATGGATCTTTTGCGAGTAACTTTAATGATGTACCCTCTAGTTCATATGGAACAACTGCATACATGCGTGCAACATCAACACTTACTAGCGATGCTACTGAATCGTCTATACTAATATCATTATTTTCAACAAATTGATAACCCAAATAATTTGCGATTGAAGATAGCAACTTTGATCGCTCAATAAGATCTGCATCAATCACTGCATTAGCTAATGATTTTCCCGTCTTTCGGTGAGAATTGTCCAATTCAATAAGTACATTAGCATCCAGCAAATCCGCAGCTTTTATAATATCATAAATAGTAGAATTGTGGTCTTCGAACATAAAGAAATTGGTCAGCAATATTAATTTGTATTACTATAGTTTCGCTCCTGCGGCCATCAGCTTTTCTTTCATTGCATCGGGTAACTGGGCCTTTGATAAGGCCTCTTCAGCTGAAATTAATTGCTCGCTGTAAAGTCTCATTAAATAATTATCTAGCCCAATCATTCCAAGTCTTGCACCTGTTTGAATATCAGATCCAATACGAAAGGTCTTATTCTCACGAATAAGCTGAGAAATAGAAGTGGTTGTAACCATGATTTCGAAAGCAGCGACACGTCCTCCTCCAACTTTCTTACAGAGAACTTGGGAGATAACTGCTACAATTGATGATGCTAATTGCGTCCGAATTTGATCTTTCATATTCGATGGAAAGGCATCAATAATTCGATCAACTGTGCGCGCGGCTCCAGTTGTGTGCAGAGTCCCAAAGACTAAATGACCAGTTTCTGCAGCACCTACTGCTGCTTCAATCGTTTCTAAATCACGCATTTCTCCGACTAATATAACATCTGGGTCTTGGCGCAGTGCAGATCGAACGGCGTCGGCAAATGAAGGAACGTCTACTCCAACCTCACGCTGAGTGAGAATACAATTTTTGTGCGGGTGATAGTACTCAATCGGATCTTCAATCGTTATTATATGCCCATCACTGCGAGTATTAATCCAGTCTATCATTGAAGCTAATGTAGTCGACTTACCAGAGCCAGTAGGACCAGTTACTAATATTAAGCCACGCGGACGACTTATAAGTTCCTTAACCATTTCGGGAAGACCTAAGTCTTCAAAGGAAAAAATTTCACTAGGTATTTGGCGTAAAACCATACCATAGGATCCTTTTGCGCGCAAAACACTTACGCGAAAGCGAGCGCAATCCTTAAAAGAGAAACCGAAGTCGATACCGCCTAATTCTTTAAGTCGATCCTGGTTAGCAGGAGAAGTTATTGAACGCATCAATTCTTCTGTGCATTCGGCAGTCAAAGGATCACCGTCTACAGCAGAAATGCTTCCATCCACACGTAAGGCAGGAGATTGACCAACTTGAATATGAAGGTCAGATGCTCCTTGCTGCACCATCATATCTAAAAGCTCATTAATAGTATACTTCATATTATATTATTTCGAAAACTAAATATTAGGAATTAAAAAATTATTTTATAGTGGATCCGACACAGTAGCATGCAAGACCTCCTCACAAGCAGTAACACCTGCTATAATTTTACGGATACCATCTTCTCGCATTGTACGCATACCCATCTCCCTGGACTTATTTCGTATGGAGACAAGGCTAGCTTCTTCGTAAACCATCTGCTGCAATTCTTCTGACATTGTAAACATTTCAAAAATACCTACACGTCCACGAAAACCTGTAGAATTACATTTTGCACATCCATTACCCTGCAAAAAATTTGCGTCGTTAACCTGATCTAGACGTATACCTAATGATTTAAGTAGTTTTTCATCTGGTTCGTGAGATGCTTTGCATTCTGGGCAGATTCGCCGAACAAGGCGCTGAGCTAATACCGCCCTTAATGATGCAGATACCAAAAATGGTTTGATTCCGATATCAATTAAACGACTGACTGCGCTGGGTGCATCATTTGTGTGTAAGGTACTAAATACCATATGACCGGTAAGGGATGCGTTGACCGCTATTTCGGCAGTTTCACGGTCGCGAATCTCTCCTACCATAATAATATTAGGCGCTTGTCGTAGCATGGAGCGTAAAGCTGCCGAAAATGTCATCCCTACATCACGCCTAACCTGAACCTGATTAATGCCAACCATCTCATATTCTACAGGATCCTCCACTGTAATGATTTTTCGATCAGGATGATTGATGTAGTTAAGCGCAGAATACAAAGTCGTCGATTTTCCTGATCCAGTCGGACCGGTTACCAAGAAAATACCATCCGGCATTGCTATGATACGCTCAAAAGTGGCTTGATCGTCGCTAAAAAAGCCGAGTTGCGGCAGACCCAGATTTAGACCCTCTTTATCGAGTATACGCATGACAATACTTTCACCAAATGCGGTCGGTAAAGTAGACACGCGCAAGTCAATAACCTTAGAGCCAACTGTAATGTTAATACGTCCGTCTTGAGGCACACGCTTTTCTGCGATGCTAACATCTGACATAAGCTTTATCCTAGAAACAATTGATGGCTGTAAGCGCTTCGGTGGATTTTCGACTTCGTGTAAAACTCCATCAATACGATATCGTATACGAAAACGCTTCTCAAGCGGCTCCATGTGTATATCAGAGGCACGACGCTTCAAGGCCTCAGATATAACCATATGCACAAAACGAATGATCGGTGCCTCTTCCTCTGAACTGTCCTCCTCTCCACCACTCAGCAAAGTTAATGCATCCGAATCGTTAACCTGCATGTCTGAGAAAATATCATCGACTTCACTAGCACCAATTTGAGCGCTATCATAATACTGGTGAATAGAATTTAAAATAGCTGATTGTGGCGCTAAGCGACAAATGACAGAGCGTTTCAAGACATGACTAATAGTATCGATAGAATCCATGTCCAATGGATCACTAATAGCAATTTGAATCTCCGTTTCATCTACTTCTAAAGGGAAAACTCTATATTTAAAGGCCAAATCATAGCTGAGTACTTTAAGAGCGTCGCTCGAGGCACGAACTTCTGAGAGATCAACTGCATCCATACCAAACTCATCAGCTAATAACTTAGAAACCTTCATGGGGGAAGTGCCTAATGCATCAATTAACCCCTCCAGCTTTGGTTGAATATCTCCCTTATCGCCATCCGCAGCAAAATTCTCCAGCTTGGATCGTATATCATTACTAGCAGAATTATCAATAACGCCCTTATCTACCAGAAATTGAAGTACAAAGTCGTCGGTTGAATTCACGTTATTTTAAGCTAAATATTAAAGTAGAAATTAACGACTTACACTCATAAGAAACTCCGCGTTCGTGGTCGTCTTTTTGATACGTTGTATCAGCATTTCCATGGCATCAGTGGATGGCAAGCCCTTCATCGCTCTACGAAGAGAATAAATTTTAAGCATTTCATCTGGGTGATAGAGTAATTCTTCCTTTCGGGTACCACTCTTATCCATACTTAAAGCTGGAAAAATACGTTTGTCGGAGAGCCCTCGGTCAAGATGTAGTTCCATATTTCCAGTACCTTTGAATTCTTCAAAAATCACTTCATCCATTTTACTGCCCGTTTCTACTAAAGCTGTACCTAAGATAGTTAAGCTTCCACCGCCTTCTATATTCCTCGCTGATCCAAAGAAACGCTTGGGCTTCTGAAGAGCATTAGCCTCTACTCCACCTGATAATATTTTACCGCTACTTGGCATCATAGTGTTATAAGCTCTCGCTAATCGAGTAATTGAATCCAGTAATATGACAACGTCTTGGCCGACTTCTACCATACGCCGTGCTTTTTCAATAACCATTTCTGCTGCATGCACATGACTTTCAGCTGACTCATCAAAAGTTGAGCTAATAACTTCCCCGTGTACTTGTCGCCTAAAGTCAGTTACCTCTTCTGGGCGCTCATCAATAAGCAGAATAATCAAATGTGCCTTGGGATAATTCATCTGTATAGCATTAGCTATCCCCTGAAGCAAAACTGTTTTACCGGTACGTGGAGGAGCTACTATTAAGCCTCGCTGACCAAAACCAACTGGCGTTAAGCAATCCACTACACGCATTGACAAGTTATCCCACTTTGAATCACTACTAGTTTCCATCAAAATCCGTTCTGTTGGATAATAGGGAACTCCTTCGGTGAATGGAATAACTTCTCTTAATTTTACTGGATCCATATCCATTACAGAATCAACCTTAACCACGAATGGGCAGGATTCGCCCTCACGATGCGGATGTAGTTGAGCTTTTACAATATGACCAGGCAGTAAGCCAAAATGGTTTATGATGACCTGTGGAACATAAGCACATAAGGCCGTAGTGCGGTAACTGTCGCGCTGGTAGACTAGTAAGCCACCTTCACCATCTTCGAGTAAGTCCAAGACCCCAGTGGTCATAATAGCGGAGTTTTTTTCCACTGCGTGAGAAATAAGGGCATTAATCAACTGATCTCGATTGGGAGCATTGGATACTTCTAGCTTCATGCTATCTACCTCTAAGCGTAGTTCAGCAATTGGGAGGTCATAAATTCTGTTAAAGTCCAAAGCATCTTTATCAACTTCAGCCTTTAACCCTACAGCCAGATCTTCAATTTGTGATATTGTAGCAATGGATTCATCATTTGGTAAGTGCCCTAACTCTATAGGAGAAACTTCATCACGAATAATCTTCTTTTTTTTCTGCCAATGACCCTTGTTTTTAGGTCCTTTATTTTTATTAAATCGTTGATTTCCTCTACCTCGTTGCTGCCTTCCACCACGCCTTTCTTTTGGTGCAGTTGATAAAGTATCTGCAGAATCATTCTCCATCTTTAAATGGCTATCGACAGAGTCATCTTGAGCGCCTGAATGACCCTCCTCTTGGGTATCTCTTTTGGCTGGCAACTTACGGGTGGCATTCGACGCGTCCTGCACAGCATCAATGTTCGCATCAGTACACTTGCTCTGTTCTGAATTCTTAACTTCACTCGACTCGACCGAATCATTATTTTTTTCAATACTCATAGGTATACAATAGAACTAATTAATAAGAAAAAGGATATAGGGGGTAACCAATTTGGCACTGTAGCACTAAATTAGGCATCAACAATTTTAAATAAATGAGTAACTTGTTTTTTAAGAAAAGCTAAGTTTCCAGAATTGGATATAATGAAGTCAGCGGCAACTGCCTTTGACTGGACAGGCAACTGTGATCGGTTACGTCGTTTAAACTCCTGCGATGAATTGGATGAAAAATTCATACGCTCAATGCAAACGGAATCTGCACACACTATACAAACAGAAAAATCGAAGGTGTTTTCAAGTCTTTTTTCAAAGAGTAAGGGAACTTCAACTAAATAGTTTACGCTTGGGTTGAGTTCGATCAACTCCTCGTAATTACGAATAATTTTCGGATGCAAAAGCTGCTCCAACCAATTAAGCTGATTTCTATCGCTAAAAACTATTTCAGCAATCTTTTTTCGGCAGATACTGCCTTCATTATTTAATACAGCATCACTCCAGCGCTCATGGATCTTGTGGCGCACGACTGGATCGGATTGCAAAATTGAATGACCAATTTGGTCTGTTTGGATAGTACACCAGCCAAAATCAGCAAACAACTTTAAAACTGTGGATTTCCCACAACCATAACCACCTGTAAGACCAATCTTCAAAAAAAATATAAAAAAAA
>TARA_Y200000002_G_scaffold4154_1_pt1 | contig 26432 bp, 26 predicted proteins | sample TARA_Y200000002 | Tara Oceans TARA_Y200000002 (sample SAMEA2619388) | marine metagenome | biome: marine biome (ENVO:00000447); feature: surface water layer (ENVO:00002042); material: "saline water (ENVO:00002010), including plankton (ENVO:xxxxxxxx)" | depth 5 m | reverse complement strand
AGATTCAGCAGAATGCGTGATAGCATGGTGCGGTCCATGCGCACTTCATCAGGGCCCGAATAGCGGATAGGGATGCTGGCGCTCTCGCTGGTTTCGGCCACCAGTTCGGCGGGGGCGAATCGCACCGGTTCGGGCGACGGGGTTTCGGCAAGGTAATCCAGCATCGACTGGCAAAGGTCTACAGACTGTTCCAGCGATCGCACGATATGCGGTGCCATGCGGCGCACGCGTTCATCCTTTGATGCCAGCAGCGTGTCGGCAACCAGCGTCGCCGAACTGAGCACATTGCGGATATCATGGTTGATCTTGGCAACTGCCTCGCCGATATCGGCCAGCCTTTCACGCTGGCGCAATGCCAGCAATGTATTGCGTTGCAGCGCCTCCAGCGCGTTTGCCGCCTCGATGAATTCGGGCGCGCGCGACACCATGGCAGGTATCGGGGTCGCAACAGAGGGATCAACGCTAAAGCTGTTGAGGGAATCGACCAGCGCACCAAGCGGGGCGGATACGCGGCGGATCTGATAGCGCCGGAAAAGCAGGGCAAGCAGACCAAAGACACCAAGACCGCCGACCAGTCGGACAAGAAAGGCTGTGCGCAGCTCTGCCCGCATGCCGGCAAGTGGCACCATTGTGATATTCACAGCATCATCACCGGGCAGGATCACGGCAAGGCGGCCGTGCTGCGCCGGGTCATCTCCATCGCGTGAGACCAATGTATAAAGCAAAGCAGCCAATTGCTGCGATGCGGCAGGGGCGTTCAGATCCAGCGGCGATGCGGCGACCGGGCTCTCATCGGCATGTATAACGGTGCTGGCAGGTGACAGTGCCCACGCCACAACAAGGTGATACTGCAGATGCATGGTGGCAAACAGCGCCCACAGTGACACAAGCGAAATGGCAACAAGGGCTAGGCCAGCCTGCATTCTATGGTAAGGCGTCATTGAAATTAACCTGTCTATGCTGTCATTGGCGCGATTATAGGGGCGTTTAGGGTTCTGGTGAGCATGGAAACGCGGCCCACCCCACTGGCGAACATGTGGGCCACCATGGTGATGTGGCTAACGCACGGGCGAGACTGGTAAAAGATGCGGGCAAAAGACATTGACAGTCGCCGCCACGAACCCTACAACGCGTGCAGTTTCTGATAACCATCTGATTGTCTGAAGGAGCGTCCCTATGAAGCGCACCTATCAACCTAGTGTTCTTGTCCGCAAGCGTCGTCACGGTTTCCGTTCGCGCATGGCCACTGTCGGCGGTCGCCGCGTTCTGCGTGCCCGCCGGGCAAAGGGCCGCGCACGCCTGTCGGCCTGACCTTACGGGATAACGCCGCCGTGACCGGTCTGGTCAGCATTCCGTCGCGTGCCGGTTTTCTTGCAGCGCGCGCCAGCGGCATAAAGGCTGTCTCTGCCGGTTTTGTTCTGCAAGCCGTGCCTACGGGTCGCGACCAGTGGCGGCTTGGCCTTACAGCTTCGAAAAAAACAGGGAATGCCGTGCGCCGTAACAGGGCGCGCCGCCGGTTGCGTGCGCTTGCCCGCACCGAACTGGCCGCGCGCGCGCGCGCCGGCACCGATTATGTGATCATTGCCCGCCATGGCACGGTGGACCGGTCCTGGTCTGATCTGACAAACGACCTTGACAAGGCGCTTGGCTATCTGCACCGCCAGCTCGACAAGGGTAATCTCGACAAGGGTAATCTCGACAAGGGCCGGAGCAATGGGGACCAGAGTAATGGGGGCCGGCGCAATGGGGGTGGCCGCCCATGATGCCGGGTCAGGCAACCGGTCTGTTACGCATGGCCAGATGGCTGCTGTCAGCAGCGCTGTCACTGCCGATACTGGGGTTGATCCGGGTCTACAGGCTGTTCATTTCGCCGTTGCTGGGATCGAATTGCCGGCATTTGCCAACCTGTTCGGAATATGCGCAGGATGCGATCCGGATGCATGGGCCCTTGCGCGGCGGCTACTATGCGCTAAAACGTATCTCGCGTTGCCACCCGTGGGCACTGCCAGCTCTTGATCCTGTACCGCCGGTGAAAACCGGCATGCCGGGCGAGAATGGCATGAAACCGCCACAAGGGAGTGCAAAAGCTGATCCTGGCTGCGCGAAAGCTGATTGTGACTGACGTGATACGCACTGACTTTATATGCACTGACGCGATACGCACTGACTTTATACTTGCCGACCTGATACTGCCTGACGACGAATGATCTGAAATAAGAATGACCGATATGACGACGGGGACAACCGCATGAATCCAGAAAATCGTAATCTGATCCTGGCGATCACGCTGTCGATGGCAGTGTTGTTCGGCTGGCAGGTATTTTTCGTGGGCCCCGAACTGGAACGCGAGGCAGCACGCCAGCAGGTCATTGCCGAACAAATTGCCGCGGCCGATGCTGAAAGCCGCAGCACGCTTGCTGATTCTGCAGGCGGTACGGCAGCAATGCCGGCAGCTGGCGGCGATGATGCAACCACCGCGGTGGCAGCGCCGCGGATCACCATTGATGCACCGCAGATAGCAGGGTCCATCTCGCTTGCCGGTTTGCGCATCGATGATGTTGTGCTGCGGGATTATCAGGAAACGCAGGCGGAGGATTCGCCGAACATTCAGTTGCTGCAACGCACCGATGCAAAGCTGCCCTTTTTCGCCGAGTTTCGCTGGACGCTGAATGGCACGGGCGTGGCCCTGCCCGATGCCAGCACCGTCTGGACCGCTGACCGTGATGTGCTGTCGCCCGGCGCGCCTGTCACCTTCACCTGGGATAACGGGCAGGGATTGCTGTTCTCGCGCCAGATGGCGATCGACGAGAATTATCTGTTCACCATCATTGATGCGGTGCGCAACGATACCGGTGCAACGCTGGCCTTTAATCATTACGGACGGGTGCGCCGGCATGGCACGCCCACGACAAGCGGCATCTGGATTCTGCATGAAGGCCCGATCGGTGTGTTTGACGAAATTGTCAGCTATCAGAATTACGATGATCTTGCCGATACGCGGACCGACAAGCGCAAGGCAGAGGATCTGACATTTGATGGCTCGCAGGGCGGCTGGATCGGATTTTCTGACAAATACTGGCTGACCGCACTGATTCCCGACCAGCAGTCACCGCTGAATTTCAAATTCTCGGAAGTCGGCGCGCAGGATGCCCTGTATCAGGCCGGCTATATAAATGCGCAGGCACAATCGGTTGCATCAGGCGGCACGCTGGAATTCACCACGCGCCTGTTTGCCGGTGCCAAGAAGGTGACCCTTCTCGACAGTTATGGCGAGACATATGGTCTGGCAAAGTTTGACCGGGCGATTGATTTCGGCTGGTTTTATTTCCTGACCAAACCGTTCTTCTATGCGATCAACTGGCTGAACGGTGTTCTTGGCAATTTTGGTCTTGCGGTGATTGCCTTCACCGTAGTGGTGAAGCTTGTGTTCTTTCCGCTGGCCAATAAATCCTATCGCTCGATGGGCAAGATGCGGTTGCTGAGCCCGAAGATTCAGCAGATTCGCGAACGTCATGCCGATGACCGGATGGCGATGAACAAGGAAATGATGGAGCTGTACAAGAAGGAACAGATCAATCCGGCTGCGGGTTGTCTGCCGGTCCTGTTGCAGATTCCGGTGTTTTTCGCGCTCTACAAGGTATTGTTTGTCACCATCGAGATGCGGCATGCGCCCTTCTTTGGCTGGATAACTGATCTGTCGGCCCCGGACCCGACATCGGTGTTCAATGTGTTCGGTCTGTTGCCGTTCGGCGTCGATTTCCTGCCACCCTTCATGCAGCTGGGTGCCTGGCCGATCATGATGGGACTGTCGATGTTCTTCCAGATGCGACTGAACCCGGCACCACCAGACCCGGTGCAGGCGCGGATTTTCCAGTTCATGCCGCTGATCTTTACCTTCCTGCTGGCGACCTTCCCGGCGGGTCTGGTGATCTACTGGACCTGGAACAACCTGCTTTCAATGGCGCAGCAATGGTACATCATCCGTAGCATTGCCAAGGAAGCGTGACCGGCGGGTCACACGGCGGCGATATGCCATCCGGTGCCGATGGGCCGGATGAGGCAGCGCTGGAGAATGGCCGGCTGCTGTTCGCCGGCGCCTGCGATTTCATTGCCGCTGCCAACAATATGAAGGTGTTGCCACCTGAAGGGCTGCCCGAGATCTGTTTCGCCGGCAGATCGAATGTCGGCAAGTCATCGCTGATCAATGCGCTGACCGGGCGCAAGACACTGGCACGTACATCACAAACGCCGGGCCGCACGCGGCAGCTGATCTTCTTTTCGCTGGCGGATCGCATTCAGCTGGTTGATCTGCCGGGCTATGGATATGCGCGGGCCCCCAAGACCGATATCAAGGCCTGGACAACCCTGACCCGAAAATTTCTGGCGGGGCGGGCCTCCTTGCAACGCGTCTTCCTGTTGATTGATGCGCGGCGTGGGATCGGCCCGGGGGATGCCGAAATCATGACGTTGCTGGATGCCAGTGCGGTGTCCTGGGCCGTTGTGATCACCAAGGCAGACAAATTGAAGCCGGCCGCATTGGACGCCGTTTGCAACGATACCAGAGCTCGGATCACCACGCATGTTGCGGCCTTCCCCGAATTGTTTGTCACCTCGGCAGAAGCGGCCACGGGCATCGCTGAATTGCGGGCGCATATAGGTGCATTGGCACTGCCCCGCAGTTGAGACGTCAGTATGATATGTCGGGCGGACATTGCTGGGTCGCAACAGCATTGTCCGCACCACTGAAAGTCAAGGCTTGCACCGCAGGGGCTGTTGCCGATATTTTGGCGGGCTGATGACTAGCTGCTGCCTTTTGCGTGCGGCGCGCCGGGCTGTGAAAGGCAGATAATGGGCAACGATACGAAATCCGACAACAGACTGATCGAAGACCGGATCTTCGAGAAAACCGGCATGCTGATCGAGGCGCTGCCCTTCATGCGGCGCTATTCTGACCAGACGCTGGTGATCAAGTTTGGCGGGCATGCCATGGGCGAGGCTGATTATGTGAATGCCTTTGCCGCTGACATCGCATTGCTGGACCAGGTGGGCGCACGTCCGGTTGTGGTGCATGGCGGTGGCCCGCAGATCGGCGAAATGCTGAAAAAGCTGGAGATCGAATCGAATTTCATCGACGGACTGCGCGTGACTGATAAAGCAACCGTATCGGTGGTTGAAATGGTGCTTGCCGGTGGCATCAACAAGGCGCTGGTGGCTGCCATTGCGGTAGCCGGTGGCCGCGCTGTCGGCATTTCAGGCAAGGATGGCGGCCTGATCCAGGCGCGCAAGCTGATGGCTGTCAGCAAAAGCGATGATGATGCCGCGCGCGCGGCCATCGATCTTGGCTATGTTGGTGAGCCGGCGCATATCGACACGCGGGTGATCGAGGCGCTGAACGCCGCGCGCCTGATCCCGGTTGTGGCCCCGATCGGTGTGGGCGCAGCTGGCGAGACCTTCAATATCAATGCCGACACGTCTGCCGGTGCCATCGCCGCCGCCCTTGGCGCAACGCGCATGCTGATGCTGACGGATGTGCCCGGCGTTCTGGACCATGACGGCAATTTGCTGACCGAGTTGACGATCAGCGAGGCGGAAGCGCTGATCCGTGACGGAACAGTATCGGGTGGCATGATTCCGAAAGTCGAAACCTGCATCAATGCAGTCCTTGGGGGGGCAGAAGCTGCGGTGATCATGGACGGGCGGGTGCCACATGCGCTTCTTGTCGAATTGTTCACCGAGCATGGCATAGGTACTTTCATCAAGGCCGACTGATCGGCCGCTTTTCCCCGACAAAGGAGCCATGAATGGCCATCGATCCGAAATCACCTGACGGGTTTCCCACCGACCAGATCAATGACTGGGTGTTTGACCTCGACAACACGATATATCCGGCGAAGTCGAACTTGTTTGTACGCGTTGCGGTGCGAATCACCGCCTTTGTCGCGCAGCATTTCAAGGTGCCCGAGGATGAGGCGCGGGTGATCCAGAAGGACCTGTTCCAGCGCTATGGCACGACAATGCGCGGCCTGATGGTCGAACGGGGGTTGACGCCTGAGGAATATCTGCATTTTGTGCATGATATTGATGTCAGCGACCTGCCGTATGAAACCGAACTGGACGCCATGATCGGCGCCTTGCCCGGCCGCAAGCATATCTTTACCAACGGCACGGTGCCGCATGCCGAGAATATTCTGAACGCCTATGGCATCCGGCATCATTTTGACCAGATTTTTGATATTGTGGGCGCCGATTACGTGCCAAAGCCTGAAAAACAGGCTTTTGAAAAATTCATGCAGGTGACATCAATTGATCCGGCAGGTGCGGTGATGATCGAGGATATGGCCCGCAACCTTGAACCGGCGCATCATCTGGGCATGCGTACCGTCTGGCTGGCAAGCGATATCGACTGGGCAGCGCGCGGTGCAGACGAGGATTATGTACATTTCGTTGCTGATGATCTGAAAGCCTTTTTGTCGGCACTTGCCAAGCCGGCCTGAAATGCTGATATCTGCAGAACAGAATAAACCGGTCGTGTCGCAAAACGACCCCGAACTGACCACAGGAGACCACCATGGACCGGGCACAGCTTGAACAGGATATAGACGCGGCCTGGGATGCGCGTGATAGCATCAACACCGACACCGGCGGTGGAACCCGCGATGCGGTGAATGCGGCGCTTGGCATGCTGGATGATGGCAGTGCCCGGGTTGCCGAACCGCTTGGTGATCATCAGTGGCAGGTCAATCAGTGGCTGAAGAAGGCGGTATTGCTGTCCTTCCGTCTGAATGACATGGCTGTCATTCCTTCAGGCACGAGCTATCTGGGCAATGGTGAATCTGGCGGGGGTGAAGCTGTGTGGTGGGACAAGGTGCCGTCGAAATTTGCCGGCTGGGATGAATCCCGCTTTCGGGCGGCCGGCTTTCGTGCGGTCCCCGGCTGCATCGTGCGCCATTCAGCGCATATTGCCAGCGGCGCGGTGCTGATGCCAAGCTTTGTCAATCTTGGTGCGTTTGTTGACAGCGGCACGATGGTTGATACATGGGCCACGGTCGGGTCCTGCGCGCAGATCGGCAAGAATGTTCATCTGTCAGGCGGGGCCGGTATCGGTGGTGTGCTGGAGCCCTTGCAGGCGGGCCCGGTGATTATCGAGGATGACTGCTTCATCGGTGCCCGTTCCGAGGTTGTTGAAGGTGTCGTTGTTGAACAGGGCGCAGTGCTGTCGATGGGCGTGTTTATCGGCGCCTCTACCAAGATCGTGGACCGTGTGACAGGCGAAGTGCATATGGGCCGGGTGCCTGCCTATTCGGTGGTTGTGCCGGGCACATTGCCGGGCAAGCCGCTTGCCGATGGCACGCCGGGGCCGTCCTTGTCCTGTGCGGTGATCATCAAGCAGGTGGATGAAAAGACCCGATCGAAGACATCGGTCAACGACCTGCTTCGCGACTGATGAACGCCAAGGCGCATGCAGTTGATCTGGCGCAGCGGTTGATCCGCTGTCCGTCGGTAACCCCGGCCGAAGGCGGGGCAATCAACCTTCTCGAGGCAGAGCTGTCTGCCATCGGGTTTGCCTGCACGCGCCTGCCCTTTGGCGAGGGCAATGATCGCATCGACAATCTGTTTGCGCGTTATGGCAGCGCTGCGCCACATGTCTGTTTTGCCGGTCACACAGATGTTGTGCCGGTTGGTGATGCCGCGGCCTGGACGCGGGACCCGTTTGGCGGTGACATTGTTGGCGGCGTGCTGTTCGGGCGCGGTGCTGCCGATATGAAGGGCGGGGTTGCTGCGTTTGTTGCCGCCGCCGCCGCTGTTATCGAGGGCGGTATTGGCGGGTCTGTCAGCCTGCTGATCACCGGTGATGAAGAAGGTGATGCTGTCAATGGCACCGTGCGGATGGTCGAATGGGCCATGGCGAATGATCAGATCCCCGATATGTGTGTTGTTGGCGAGCCGACAAACCCTGATGCGCTTGGTGATATGATCAAGAATGGCAGGCGTGGCAGTCTGAGCGGGCATCTTGTGGTGACAGGCCGTCAGGGGCATGTTGCCTATCCGCATCTGGCCGATAATCCGCTGACCCGTCTGGTGGCCATGCTGGCGCCTGTGAACGGCACCGAACTTGATGGTGGGACGCCGCATTTTCTGCCATCTGCCGCGAATGTGACAACCATCGATGTGGGCAATCCGGCGACCAATGTCATCCCGGCGCGGGCCGAGGCAAAATTCAATATCCGCTTCAATACTGAACATAGTGCCGACAGCCTGCGTGGCTGGCTGGAAGAACATTTCACACGCGTCGGGGGCGACTGGCATGCCCAGTGGAAAGCGAATGCTGATCCGTTCATTACCGACCCTGGTCCCCTGACCGACATGCTGGCAGCCGCGGTGACCGAAATCACCGGCAGAACGCCGGCGCTGTCGACAACGGGCGGCACATCGGATGCCCGCTTCATCACCCGCATGTGCCCGGTTGCTGAATTCGGGCTTGTCGGCAAGACCATGCATCAGGTTGACGAACATGTTGATGTGGCCGACATAGAGGAGTTATGTGCCATCTATCAATCGTTTCTGGTACGTGCGTGCGGCGAGGTGGTGGGCTGATGGACAGTCAAAAATCAGTGATATCCCCGGGTGCCTTTGTCGAGATGATCAAGCGCACCTTGCTTGTGATGCTGGGGCGGCGGCCCATTTCCGGCAGCTATGCGGCTGATCCGGACGGGGTGTGGCAGGCAATCTGGGCGTCTGTTGTCATCAGCATTGGCATTGGCATCAGCCTGAAGATGACTGTCGCAGTCGGCAGTCTGGTGTCTTACACGCTGTTTGAGCTGGTGCAGATTCTGGCTGTGGTTCTTGTGCTGAATGCCATAATCCGGCAACGCGGCCTGCAACCGGCAGCCTGTCAGTTTCTGGTGCCGTTCCTGTGGATGGTCAATGTGCAAAGCCTGTTTTCGGCGTTCGCGCTGAACTCGATGGTGCTGACCGGTGACTATACGCTGGGCATCCTGTTTATCGCGCTGGGCGCGTGGTCCATCTACTGGATGTGGCGGATCGGGCGTGACACGCTGGGCCAGGGCGGCTTCTTTGCGACGGGCCTGCTGGCCGTGACCTATATCATTCATCTGATGCTGGCTATTTTCCAGCCGCTGCGGGTGAATATTCAGATCGGATAGCTGACGGCGGTCAGATACAGGCCTTCGGGCGGGGCTGTCGGGCCGGCGGCACTGCGATCGCAGGCGGCAAGGGCTGCTGCCACCGCATCAGGCTGCCATTTCCCGCTGCCGACGAGCGCCAGCGTTCCCACCATGTTGCGCACCTGATGATGCAGGAATGAACGTGCTGCCGCGTGGATATGAACCTCTTCGCCCACAGCCTCGATGCGCAATTCGTCAAGTGTGCGCAGCGGGCTGTCTGCCTGGCAATGGGTGGCGCGAAAGCTGGTAAAATCATGTCGCCCGACCAGAAAATTGGCGGCCTGCTGCATGGCATCAGCATCCAGTGCCGTTCGGTGGTGCCAGACGCGCCCCTGATCCAGCGCCGGGGGCTGGCGTCGCGGCAGAATGCGGTAGAGATACCGCCGGCCGGTTGCCGAAAACCGGGCATGGAAATCAGCTGGCACTTCACGCGCCGACAGCACCGAGACCGGGTGATCACCTGTCAGCGCATTCAGCGCCTGCATCACGCGTTCAGCATCAAACTTGTCAGGCACATCCAGATGCGCTGCCTGACCTGTTGCATGAACGCCTGAATCGGTGCGGCCAGCCCCCTGCACCAGGGTTTCACTGCCGGTCAGGGCGGCGGCGGCCTGTTCGAGAACCTGCTGGACAGTCGGTCCGTCAATCTGCCGCTGCCAGCCATAAAATGGCCCGCCATCATATTCGACAATTATCAGGATACGGCGGGTCATCACACATCTTCCGGCAGATCGGGTGCCATGGGCTGACCGACAACAAGACGCGCCCCGTTCAGAAAGGCCTGCGCCGGCATCGGTTTGCTGCCAGCAGGCTGTACTGTTTCAAGCACCAGAACCCCGTCACCGGTGCCCACCTGCACGCCGCCATCATCCGTGCTGCCAAGATAGCAACCGGCAGGGCCAGTCCCAGTCCCGGTCTCGGGCGCGGCATGGGCTTTCAGCACCCGCACCCGTCCGCGATGACCGGTGAACCAGGCGGCAGGTGCCGGGGCAAAGGCGCGAATATGGCGGGCCAGTTGGTCGGCTGGCCGTGACCAGTCAATTACCGCCTCGGTGCTGGAGATTTTATGTGCATAGGTGGCGGCGCTGTCATCCTGCGGGGCGGCGTCATCCAGAATATCCGGCAGGCGCGCGGCAACATCGGCTAGCAGGTCCGCATTCAGGCTGGCCAGCCGGTCATGCAGGCTGCCGGCATCATCATCATCACTGATCGGCGTGCTGCGGCGTGCGAGAACCGGGCCAGTATCCAGCCCCTCTTCCATCAGCATGGCACAGACACCGGTTTCGGTATCGCCAGCGGCAATGGCCCGCTGGATGGGTGCTGCCCCGCGCCAGCGTGGTAACAATGAGGCATGCCCGTTGATACAGCCAAAGCGCGGCATATCGAGTACCGCGCGCGGCAATAACAGGCCGTAAGCGACAACCACGAACAGATCGGCGTCATGGCCCTCAAGAATGGCAAGATCATCCTGACCAGACAGGCTCTGGGGGGACAGGCTCTGGGGGTGGAAGGTCGGGATGTCATGCGTGGCAGCATGCGCGGCAACAGGCTGCGGCTGTTCCTGCATCCCGCGGCCGGCGCGGCGCGGAGGCTGTGAATAGACAGCGACGATGTCATGCGATTCGGCCAGCCGGTCGAGTGCCGGAATGGCAAAGCCCGGGCTGCCCATGAAGACAATACGGCGACGCTGCATAGCGCGGCTTCCCCCTTATCCCTTGCCACCGGTCTGGCGCAGGTCTTTCAGGACCCGGCGGGTGATCATATCGCGCTTCAGACGTGAAATATGATCGATGAACAACACGCCGTTCAGATGGTCAATCTCATGCTGGACGCAGGCCGCCAGCAGCCCCTCGCAATGCAGCATCTGCTGATTGCCATCAACATCGATATAGCGCACATCGACATGCGCAGGGCGTTCGACATCTGCGGTCTGACCGGGGATCGACAGGCAGCCTTCCTCAAGCACCGTTCGGTCCTCGGCGGAGTCGACAATTTCCGGGTTGATCATCTTGTAGAGCTGGCGGTCTTCCTCACCGCCGCAATCCATCACGATCAGACGCTGGCTGATGCTGATTTGCGGTGCGGCGAGACCGATCCCCGGCGCGTCATACATCGTCTCGGCCATGTCATCCAGCAAGGTGCGGATACCGTCTGACACCTCGGGCACCGGCGTGGCAACCACGCGCAGCACCGGGTCGGGTATGGAAACGATCGGGATCAACGCCATGCTGCTGCCTTTCTGCCCTTGGAACGCGTTTGGAGTAGAAGAAGCGATCGTTGCAGTCAAGCCACCGGCATGCAAGACTGCACCGCATCTCCCACATTGTTACAGCAGTTTCAGACCCGAAGGCACCCTATGGCAACCGGAAACGTCATCATCATCAGCATCCTGATTGCCGGGCTGGCTGCGGTGATCATTCTGTTGCTGGCGCTGCTGCGTCGCCCATCTGCCGGCAGTGATTCTGACGCCAATGCCCTTGCCGATCTTCGGGCACAGCTGGCGCATCTGACGGCGCAGTCTGGCGAGTTGCAAAAGACAGTGGCAACACAGATGCATGAAACCGAAGGGCGGCTGGGCGTGCGGCTGGAAAAATCAATGCGCGACCAGAATGACCGGACCAACCAGTCGCTGACCGGGATGGCTGAAAAGCTGGCTGTGATCTCTGAGGCGAATGCCCATATCTCGGCGCTATCGGGACAGGTCAACACGCTGCAGAACATCCTGTCCAACAAGCAGGCGCGCGGCAGCTTTGGTGAGGTACAGCTGGAAAATCTGGTGCGTGACGCGCTGCCGGACAGCGCCTACAGTTTTCAGCACACCCTTGGAAATGCCAAGCGTGTGGACTGCTATATCAAACTGCCGAACCCGCCGGGTGCAATCTGTATCGATTCAAAGTTTCCGCTGGAATCCTATCGCGGGCTGACTGACTCGCCAGATGAGGCCGCGCGTGAACGTGCCCGCCGGGCCCTTGAAAGTGATGTCAAAAAACATATCACCGATATTGCCGAGCGCTATATCGTGCCGGGCGAAACCGCAGACAGTGCGATCATGTTTCTGCCCTCGGAATCCGTCTATGCAGAGATAAATCTGCAACTGCCGCGGCTGGTCGATGAAAGCCGCAAGCGCCGCGTCTATATGGCCGGGCCCGATAATCTGATGCTGATACTGCATACGGTACGCGCCATCCTGCGTGACGCCCGCATGCATGAAAAGGCCGGGCTGATCCAGGCTGAAGTTGACCGGATGATGCAGGATGTGGGTCGGCTGGATGAACGCGTACGCAAACTGGCGACGCATTTCCGTCAGACGGAAAAGGATATTGACGATATCCAGATTTCAACGCGGCGCATTACATCGCGCGGTGGCAAGATTACCCAGATCGATGTCGATGATGGTGCCGCGGATGACCAAATGGCAGATGACACAAGGGAACTGCCGATTTAGCGCAGGCAATTGGCGCGATGTAATTTGGGCGATGTAATTTGGGTGATGTAATTTGGGTGGGCAGGCTAGCCAAGACGGGCGCGGGCTTTCAGTGCCTGTGCCAAGGTTCCGTCATCCAGAAAATCCAGCTCGCCGCCAACCGGCACACCATGGGCCAGACGGGTTACCTCAACCGGCAAGGACTGCAATCTTTCATGAATGTAATGCGCTGTCGTCTGACCCTCGACAGTGGCTGACAGTGCCAGAATAACCTCGCTGACGCCGGTGCTGGCGCGGCTGACCAGACGATCGATATACAGATCTTCGGGTCCGCGCCCGTCAATCGCACTCAGCGTGCCGCCCAATACGTGGTAGGTGCCGCGAAACACGGCCGCGCGTTCCATGGCCCACAGATCGCCGACATCCTCGACAACGCAAAGAAGGCTGCGATCACGCTGCGTATCGCTGCAGATGCCACAGATATCGGCATTTCCCAGATTGCCGCATTCGGCACAGTTGCGGACGGTGCGCGCCACACTGCCAAGCTCCTCGGCAAGGGGCAGCATGAGCCGGTCCCGGTTCTGCAGCAGATACAGCGCGGCGCGGCGGGCCGACCGCGGCCCCAGACCGGGAAGGCGTGCAAGACGCTTGATCAGCGATTCAAGTTGCGTGTCCATATCAGAAAGGCAGCGACATGCCTGGCGGCAGCGGCAGGCCGCCAGTGATGTCTTTCATGCGGGCAGCCATGGCGGCATCTGCATCAGCACGTGCATTGTTGGTGGCCAGACAGATCATGTCTTCCAGCATGCCGATATCGTCAACATCGAGGGCAGCAGGGTCGATCCTGACAGCCTGCATCACACCCTTGCCGGTTACGGTCACGCTGACCGCCCCGCCACCGACTGTAGCGCTGAATTCGGTTGTGGCCATCTCGGCTTGCAGCTCTTCCATGCGGGACTGCATTTCCTGCACTTTCTTCATCATCCCGGCCATATTGCGCATCATTGTCAGTGATCCTCATTCGAAGGGGCGCCCGATTCCGCATCGGACTGCATATCGGTTTCTATCGGGTCGGTTTCTATCGGGCGAATATCTTCAATTTTTGCACCCGGAAACACATTCATCACGGCCTGCACGGTCGGCGTGGCGGCAATTTCATCCTTTTGCGCATCGCGGGCGGCGCTGCGTTCCTCCGCAATTGTCTGTCCGCCCTTGCCCTCGGCAAGGCTGACCATCCAGCGTTGACCGGTCCACTGGCTGAGATTGCGGGCGATATCACCGGCAAGCGTATCGGGTGCGCCGTCGGCCAGCGCAATTTCCAAAAGATTGGGCTGCAGCCTGACAGGCCGCACAAATGTCCGAATGCGGGCTGCAAGCAAGGCTTCATCATGTGATTCGGCCAAGGCGGCCACGTCGTGCAAGCTGGTCAGAGAGATGTCTGTATTGCCCGTCAGGTCCGCTGGTGGTGGTGCCGACGGATCGGCCATCTGCCCGGCATCAAAATGCGGCGTCCGGTCCTCGGGCAGCATGTCGGGTGCGGGTTCAGCCCGGGGTTCAGCTTGTGCCATTACAGCGTTGCCGGCTGCAGCGCTCATACCCGCTGGCGGGGGCGGCGTGTCCGATGGCGCGCCAACCTGAGCAGCGTTTTCCGGGGCCGGGCTTTCTGCAGCGGGTGTGGATGCCGGCTTTGCAGCAGCTGTCGGGGCGGCATCTTCGCCGCGTCCCAGCTTGCCAATGATATCCGCCGGGGTCGGCATGTTGGCCAGATGCGCCAGACGGATCAACAGCATTTCTGCTGCCGCCATGGGTTGCGGCGCGGTGGTGATCTCGGCATGCCCTTTCAGCAACATCTGCCAGGCGCGCCCAAGGCGGGCAATGCCCATATCCGCCAGCGCAGTGACAGGCGCGCGCTCAGCCTCGAGCAGGCTGTCAGCACTGCCGCCAGCCGCAATCAGGCTGGCCCGGTGGATGAGGTCCATCAGATCAGCGATGGCCATTTCCGGTTCCGCCCCGTTGGTGTGGGCGCTGGCCAGCGCATCCAGTGCGCCAGCCGCATCACCAGACATCGCAGCATCAAGCATGGCAATCGAATCAGTACGGCCGGGCCGACCCAGCATGGCAGCAATATTGTCGGCGCTGATCTGGTCGGCGGTCATTGCGGCCGCCTGATCCAGCAGGGATAGCGCATCACGCACCGACCCTTCGGCCGCACGGGAAATCACGCTCAATGCTTCCGGGTCTGCATTAATAGACTCATGCGTGCAGATGCTGGCCAGATGGGTGGTCAGAACATCGCTGTCCACGCGCCGCAGATCAAAGCGCTGGCAGCGCGACAGGATGGTGACGGGCACCTTGCGAATCTCGGTCGTGGCGAAGATGAACTTCACATTGTCGGGCGGCTCCTCCAGCGTTTTCAGCAGCGCGTTGAACGCACTCTTCGACATCATGTGAACTTCGTCGATGATGTAAATCTTGTAGCGTGCTGACACCGGGCGATAGCCGACACCTTCGATGATATCGCGGGCATCATCCACACCGGTATGGCTGGCGGCGTCGACTTCCAGAACATCAACATGGCGCGAGGCCGCAATCGCCACACAGGGTTCGCATTTGCCACATGGTTCGAGCGTTGCATCGCCTGTCCCGTCGGGACCGATGCAGTTCAGGCCGCGGGCCAGCAGCCGCGCCGTCGAGGTTTTGCCGACACCGCGAACGCCTGTCAGAACGAAGGCATGCGCAAGCCGGCCCAGTGAGAGCGCATTGCCAAGGGTGCGGACCAGCGCTTCCTGGCCAATCAGCTCGGAAAACCTGTCGGGCCGGTACTTGCGTGCAAGGACGCGATATCCTGTCTGGATGTCGTCATTCATGATGCCTGAAACTTATCGCAGTGCGCAGGCTTTTGCCACAGCGAAACACGCCAAACGGGAATCATCCCGCAGGATCATCGGGGACATGGCAGGGAGAATCGGACATGTGGGAAGCGGAAGACTGAACGACCCGCAAAAAGCCAGCCCTGGCTGCTTCCTCTCGGACCTGACCGGTTAGACAGGCGCTACGTCCATCCAGCCTTCCTGACCCCTATATGGCCGAAAGCGGGTGAGCCGACAAGCCCTTAATGGCGGTGGTTTCAGTCAGCGTTGCGCGCGCTGCCGGCTGGATAGGTGCCAAGGATCGAAACCGCGCCATCTTCGCAGTAGAAGCGCAATTCCTCCATCGCCAGCTGCATCGCTGGCGAATCGATATGGCCCTCAACATCAACGTAGAACTGGGCCGATGCTGAAGAGCCGGGCCGCATATAGCTTTCCAGCTTTGTCAGGTTCACACCATTTGTGGCGAACCCACCAAGCGCCTTGTAAAGGGCTGCTGGCACGCTGCGCACGGTAAAGACCATGGTCGTCAGCATTGCCATATCGCTCAGCGGCGGCGTTTCAGCTTCACGCGACATGACCAGAAAGCGCGTTGTGTTGCGCTCGGCATCCTCGGCATTTTCGACCAGCGTTTCCAGACCGTAGATTTCACCGGCAAGGGACGAGGCGATGGCACCGATCTTCGGATCATTCCAGGCGGCAACGTCCTTTGCCGCACCGGCCGTATCGGGATGTACCATCTGGCGCAACCCCAGTTTGTGCAGCCGCTTGCGGCATTGGGCCAGCCCCTGCGCATGGCTATGCACCTCAACCAGCGTATCAAGGCTTGCGCCTTTCGGGGCCAGAAGCCGGTGGTTCACCGGTTGAAAATGCTCGGCAATGATAAACAGGCCGGATTCCGGCAACAGGTGATGGATGTCGGTAACCCGGCCGGCAATCGAATTTTCGACCGGCACCATGGCAAGACCGGCTCGCCCTTCCTGAACACTCAGGATCATCTCCTCAAAAGAGGCGCAGGCCAGCGGTGTCATCTCCGGTTTTACGGCGGCGCATGACATATGCGAATAGGCGCCGGGAACGCCCTGAAAGGCGATGATGTTTTTTGGATCGGTCATGGCTGTCTGTCTGCGTGGCGCGTTAGGTGCGTGGCTGGATGCCGTGGCGGAGTATCATTGGCTGGCAGGGAGCTGTCAATATCGGGTGCCAATGCGAATCAGGTTCCAGCGAGGCGCAGGCGTGCGGCGTCCAGATCATCTGGTGTATCGATGCCGCCGGGGGCTTGATCAATCTCGGCGACCGCGATGACCATGCCGGCTTCGATCGCCCGCAACTGTTCCAGCCTTTCGGACAATTCCAGCGGTGACGGCGGCAGGGCGACAAAGGCAGTCAATGCTGACCGCCACCAGCCATAGACGCCAATATGGTGATATTTTGGGGCCGGTCCCGTCGGCACTGCCGCGCGGCTGAAATAATGCGCTGTGCCGATCCGGCTGGCAGACGGGTCTGGCTGTGGTGCCCAGGTGACAACGGCCTTTACCACCTGCTCGCGCGCCACCTCTTCGTCGCTGGCTGGTGTGACAAGAGTTGCCAGCGCGGCATCCTGATGCGCCATGGCGGCCAGCAATGCATGTGGCACTGCCGGATCAAGTTCCGGCAGATCACCCTGCAGATTCAAAATGGCATCATGGCGGTGATCAGGATCAATGGTCTCTGCTGCCTCGAACACACGGTCCGATCCGGACGGGTGATCGGCGCGGGTCATCACCGCCTTGCCGCCAGCATCCTGAATGACGGCGGCAATGTCCGCATGGTCGGTGGCCACCCATACCGGTGCCAGATCGGCTTCGACGGCGCGTTCCCAGACATGCTGAATCATCGGCTTGCCAGCAAGATCGGCAAGCGGTTTGCCGGGCAGGCGCGAGGCTGCCATACGGGCTGGAATGATGATCACAGGTGACGTCGGGTTACTCATAATGCGGCAATTCATCACATAAATGCGGGTTTGCCTAGGCAAATGCGTCAAATCGGCGTTGCGGGGCTTGAGAGCGCCGCGCAATTTCGCTAGAAGTTTGGCCTGCGGTTGTGTGCCTGACCGTGGATGTGAGGGGAGCTCCCGACAGGGAGATACAAGCATGGATGAACTTGGTCTCAATAAATTATTTGCTGCGTTTCTGGTGGCCGGCCTGCTGCTTATGACGGGTATCAAACTTGCCGATGTCCTGGTGCCGCATTCCGAACTGCAACAGAATGCCTATGTCATCGAAGTGCCGGAGGGTGGCAGCGATGCCGCTGCGCCGCCCGTTGACAAGGGTCCCGAGCCGATTCTGGCCATGCTGGCCAGCGCGGATGCGGTTGCTGGTGAAAAGCTGGCAAAGAAATGCGTTGCCTGTCATGTGTTCGACTCAGGTGGTGCCAACAAGGTTGGCCCGGCATTGTGGAACATCGTCAATACTGACAAGGGTGTTGCTGACGGCTTTGCCTATTCCAAGGCGCTGGCCGAATTTGGCGGGGCGTGGGATTACGCCGCGCTCAACCTGTTCCTTGCCAAGCCGAAGGCGTATATCTCGGGTACCAAGATGAATTTTGCCGGTCTGAAAAAGCCGCAAGACCGGGCCAATATGATCGCCTATCTTCGTCAACAGGCAGATGCGCCAGCAGCCCTGCCAAGCGAAACCGAGATCGCTGCCGAAAGCGGAAGCTGATCGCGTATGGCAGGTGATACCGCCGATACGCCCGAAACCGGCAGGAACCGCACGCACAGCCAGCTCAGCGATGCCGAGCTGGCTGACTTTTTGGCCGGGCTGTCCGCCGTCAGCAGACCGTTGATTTGCGACTGGTTTCGCGGCAGTGAGGCGGTGGAATGGAAGCCCGATGCATCGCCGGTAACGCGCGCTGACAAAGCTGCCGAAACGGCATTGCGCGCCGCCATTGAAGCCCGCTTTCCAGATGATGCCATTCTTGGTGAAGAACACGCGGCCCGCCCTGGCAGCGGCAAGACCGGATATTCATGGGTGATTGATCCGATTGACGGCACCCGCGCCTTTGTCTGCGGGCGGCCGGTATTCGGCACGCTGGTCGGGCTGGTTGATGGCACCACCCCGGTCGCGGGACTGATCGACATGCCGATGCTGGATGAATGCTATGTGGGTGTTGGTGGCAAGACGGTGCTGAATGGGGCGGCAGCAACCACCAGTCAGGTGACCAGTCTGGCGCGGGCGCGCATTGCCAGCACGGCACCCGAAGCCCTGCTTCCCGACAGTCTTGCCGCGTTCAACCGGATGGTGGATCAGGCGGCGATCACCGTATATGGCGGGGATTGTCACAATTATGCGCTGCTGGCAGCCGGGCATCTGGATCTGGTGCTGGAAGACGGTCTTGCCACGCATGACATCATGGGTGTTGTCGAGGTGGTGCGCGGTGCTGGTGGTATCATCACTGACAAGCAGGGCGCGCCCGTGTCGCTTGACGGAACCAGCAGCCTGCTTGCCGCGGCGACGCCGGCGCTTCACGCCGAAGCGCTGCGCATCGTGAAGGCCGTATGATGCGCCATATCCCGTTCATTATGCACTTTCCGGACATGTATTGAGATGATTCGCATCGGGTTTTATGGAAGTGATGCCGATATCGATTTGTGGCGCGCAGCGTTGAAGACACGCCTGCCATCCTTCGAGATTGCGCGTCTTCTTGATGATGTCGGCCAGCAATGCGATGTGGCGCTGGTCTGGGCCCCGCCGCCGGGCGCGCTGAGCGACTGTGCCAACCTGCGCGGTATCATCATGCAGGGGCAGGGTGTTGATCATATGATGCGTGATGAAACGGTGCCGCGCAGCGTGCCGCTGGTGCGGCTTGTCGATCCGGACATGTCGAATGCGCTCAGCCATTGGGCGATATTGTGCGCGCTGGATTTTTGGCGTGATGCTGATCATTACCGGACCGCACAGGCAGACCGCAGATGGGACCCGCGCCCGCAGCGTCCGGCCACCGGTGGACAGGTCGGCATTCTGGGCACTGGTGCCATTGGCAGCGTGATTGCCCGCCGGTTTGCCGCACTGGGCTTTTCAGTACGCGGCTTTGCCCGCTCGGAACGCCATATCGAGGGTGTGGAGATGTTTGCTGGCGGTGATCAGCTGGCCGCTTTTGCCGACGGGCTGGATATCGTGGTATCGGTGTTGCCGCTGACCCCGGATACGACCGGCATCATCAATGCGGATTTTCTGGCCCGGATGTCGGCTGGCGCCTTTGTCATCAATGGCGGCCGCGGGCCGCAGATTGTCGATGATGACTTGTTGGCGGCCCTTGACAGCGGGCATATCGGGGGTGCGGCGCTGGATGTATTTGCCGTTGAACCGCTGCCGCAGGATCATCGCTACTGGACGCATCCATCGGTGCGTGTCTGGCCGCATGTGGCCGCGCAGACGAATACCGATACCGCAGCCGATCAGGTGGCGGCGGCGATCATCAGCATGATGGACGGGCAGGTTCCGGCCAATATGGTGGACTGGTCACGCGGCTATTAGCGGCATAAGACCGCAGATTCAAGCGAGACCGCAGATATAGTGGAACAGCGCGCGAAGCCCCATGGCCTCACCGCCTTTTGGCCGGCCAGCGCGCGATCCAAGATTCCATGCCATCACATCAACATGCGCCCAGTTTGTGGATTTGCCGGCAAAGCGGCGCAGAAACAGCGCAGCGGTAATCGCCCCGCCATATCCCGATGCGCCAGTGCTGGACAGGGCTACATGGCCGCCATCGAGATGGCGTTCATACGGATCAAACAGCGGCAAGCGCCACAGCGGATCATCGGCCGCGTTGCTGGCAGCCAGAATGCCGTCGGCGGTCGCATCCTGATTGCAGAAAAGGGCTGGCAGTTCGGTGCCAAGCGCGACCCGCGCCGCACCTGTCAGCGTGGCAAAGTCAATCATGAAATCGGGCGTATCCTCGAGCGCCAGGCTGAGCGCATCGGCAAGAACAAGCCGTCCTTCGGCATCGGTGTTGCCGACCTCAACCGCAATACCGGCGCGTGTATCAATGACATCAAGGGGCCGCATGGCGCGCTCCGACACCGCGTTTTCAGCAGCCGGTACCAGAACGCGAAGCTGCAATTGCAGCCCGCTTTCCATGATGGCCGATGCCAGACCCAGCACGGTTGCCGCCCCGCCCATGTCCTTTTTCATCAGCTCCATCGCCTTTGACGGCTTCAGGTCAAGGCCGCCGGAATCAAAGGTGATGCCCTTGCCGACAAGGGTGATTTTCGGACCGGCTTTACCCCAGCGCATATCAATCAGCCGCGGGGCAATTTCGGCGGCGCGTCCGACGGTGTGAATGGCCGGAAAATCTGTTTCAAGGGCGGTGCCACTGGTGACCGTGATCGTGGCACCATGTTCATCGGCAAGGTGGCGTGCGGCGGCTTCAAGGCCGGCCGGAGTCATATGGTTTGGTGGCATATTGATCAGATCGCGGCAGAAACTGACCCCGCGCGCAACACCTGAAAGTCGGGCAGCATCATCGCCGGTCTCTGGCAATACAAGACGACGCCCCGGCAGGGTATCGCTGTCACCGCCACGAAACGCATCAAACCGGTATTGGGCCAACGCCCATCCAAGAGCAAAATCTGCGGGATCAATCGGGGCGCTGGCTGCCGGGTTATCTGTTGGCAGGTCAAGCTGCCAGGTGCCGGCAGGCAGTGCCCGTGCAATGGCCGCCGCATCCCAGATGGGGATATTGCCGATAATGCCGATGGCATCCATCGCAGGCCCGCCACCCGCTGTGTTGCCGAACAGGCTTTTGGTCAGCACCAGCGCGCTGCCGGACGTGCCGGTGAAGGCGTTAGCGGCAATCCAGTCCTGCAACGCAGCATCGCCAGCATCGCGCCAGGCGGTAAATTCTGCCGGTGTCATCAGGTGCAGCCGACGCGCTGTTTTATCCGGACCAACAAGACCGAGGCTTTCAAGTCCGCGCAGCTCTACATGTTTCATCGTCACATGTGTCATCGTCGTCAGTTTCCTGTTTCTGGAGTGCCGGCGCGCCGCCGGACGTGATGCATCCGCCATTGCAGGGTCAGACCCCGCACACCCAGATATAGGGTGAAGGCCCCCAGAATGCCATTCAGGCCGAAATCACGCAGCATCAGAACCAGCACGACATAACCGGCTGCCGACAGGATCATCGCGTTGCGCATGTCGCGGCTGCACATCGCCCCGACAAAGATGCCATCCATCTGGAACGCAAGAAATGATGCCGGTGCCAGCAGGACCAGCCAGTGCCAATGCTGCAATGTCATGGCGGCAAGATCGGGCTGGGTGGTCATCATCGCCACAAAGACCGGCCCGCCCAGCCAGACAACAGCGGCAATCGCCACCGCCGACAGTCCGGCCAGGATATTGGTGCGACGTACCACGCGGTCCAGCATCGGCCGGTTCTGCCGTCCGATTGCCTCGCCAACCAGTGCCTCTGCTGCATGCGCGTACCCGTCGAGGCCGAATGCAATCAGCCCGAACATCACCAGATATAGCTGTGCACTGGCCAGGGTCAGATCACCAAGGCTGGCAGCAGAGTTCAGAAGCACCGCTTCGCTGGCCAGCAGCAGAAAGGTACGGATGACAAGATCGCTGCCAGTGTGGAAGAACCGGGTGAAGGCGTCGCGGTCAAACCAGGCGGGTCGCCATTGAAGACTGCGCCGCAAGACACCTGCCAGAATATCGCGCCACTGCCAGCGGAGTAATGCCAGCGTGAAGACCAACCCCATCCATTGTGCCGCGACCGAGGCCAGTGCCACGCCCTCAATCTGCATGCCAAGGCCCAGCACTAAGGTGACGTTCAGCACCAGATTGCCGACATTCACCAGCGTGATCTGCAGCATCACAAGCCGCATTTGCTGACGCCCGAACAGACATCCCAGCAACACCGCATTGCACAGCGCCGCCGGCACGGCAAACAGCCGGATATCGATATAGGTCTTCATCAGCGATTCGACCGTGTCACTGGCAGTCAGCAGGGTGCCAGCCGCCAGATGAACAAGCGGCATCAGCGCTATGATCGCGCAGCCCAGAAAAAAGGCAACAAACATGCCGCGCACCAGATGATGCTCAATGGCAGCATTATCGCCGCGCCCATGGGCCTGGGCCACCAGCCCGGTTGTGGCCATGCGCAGAAACCCGAAACCGAAATAGATGAAATTGAACACCAGACTGCCAAGCGCCGCACCGCCAACAAAACTGGGATCATCAAGCCGTCCCATCATGGCGGTATCGGCAGCACCAACAAGCGGGAAAGTTATGTTTGCCAGAAAGACGGGCCAGCTGATCGACCAGATTCGCCGCCAGCTGGTATGCTGGCGCCAGTCGGCAGCAGCGGCCGTCTCGCTGCCTGCGGGTGGGCCGGCTTGTGATTGGTTGCTGTTATTCATGTGGTGCCGTATTTCGATCTGGCTGAGGGTGGTGGCAGATGCTGTGCCGCGCCGACGAGGGTATGTGTCATGACATCCAAATGATATAGCAAACCGCTGTTAAAAATGCTTTAAACGTCGGCGATGTCTTGGTTGTCAGCACATTTTGAACGCCGCCGGGGCAAGGCCGCCATAGGGGCCGGGGAATGCGATCGTGTCCGTCTTGAGACATAAGACTGTCCTATTGATGATTGCTGCGTTGCTTGGCGCGGCGGTGCTGATCGGGCATCAGACATTGCCGCCAATGGACCGTGATGAATCCCGCTTTGCGCAGGCCAGCAAGCAGATGCTGAACAGTGGTGATCTGGTCACCATCCGTTTTCAGGACGAATTGCGGGCAAAGAAACCAGCCGGCATTTACTGGCTGCAATCTGCATCGGCTGCGCTGTTTGGTGACGAGGATATCGCGCCCTACCGGTTGCCCAGCCTGCTGGCCATGTTGCTGAGCATCTATGGCACCTACCGGATTGCGCGCACGCTGTACAAGCCGCAACGCGCGGTGTTGGCTGCGGCGGCTTGCGGTGGTGCGTTGCTGGTCTTTGCCGAAGCGCATCTGGCAAAGACGGATTCGATGCTGATGTTGTGTTGTCTTCTGCAGCAATTCGCCCTGATGCGGATCTATCAGGGGTGGCAGAATGGCAGACGGCTGCCCTACTGGTCCTATATGGGGGTCTGGTTGCCGATGGCTGCCGGCATTCTGATCAAGGGCCCTGTGGCACCGCTGCTGGCGCTGACGACAATTGCCGCGCTGTCTGCCTGGCACCGCGAGATCCGCTGGTTGCGGCTGATTCGGCCCCTGCGCGGGTTTGTGATCGTGGCGGCGCTGACCTTGCCTTGGGGTATTCTTGTGACGCTGGCGACCGATGGTGCCTTCCTTGATCTGGCCATTCGCGGAGACTTTGTTGCAAAGGTTCAGTCGGGTCAGGAATCGCATGGTGCGCCGCTTGGCACCTATCTGTTGCTGTTGCCGCTGTTGTTGTGGCCAGCCAGCCTGTTATTGCCACGCGCCGTCAGTCAGGCCTCGCTGCTGTTGACCCATGTTGAAAGCCGCTTTCTGATCGCCTGGATTGTGCCATTCTGGCTGGTGATCGAACTGGTGCCAACCAAGCTGCCCCATTACCCGCTGCCGGTTGTACCGGCGCTGGCGGTGTTGCTTGTCTGCGCGGTTGATGCGCCCTTGGCAGGCAAGCTGAATGGCAAGTTTTCCGACCTGTTGCGTCGTTATGCCGGCATCGGGCTGGAATGGGCCATGCTGGCGGCGGGCCCGGTTCTTGGCATGGCGATGATCTGGGTTGCCCTGACATATGGCGGGGTGACAGGCGGGCGGGCTTTTGCCTTTGCCATGATGGCCTGCGCGGCGATAGCCGGTGCGTTGTTGTTTGGCATTCTGTGGCATCGCCAGGGCGGTATTCGACATGTCGCGGCTGTCATCGCATGTGGCGCAATCTTTCACTTCATCGTGATTGCCGGTCTGTTTCCTGCCCTGTCGCGGATTCATCTGGCCAGCGCAATTGATGCACAGCTGCATACAATGAAGACACCACCAGCGGCGATAGCGGCTGCCGGCATTCACGAGCCGTCACTGGTCTTTACGCTGGGCCGCGACCTGCTGCTTGTCGACGGGCAGGAGGCGGCACTGTTTCTGGCCGAGGCCCCGAATGGTCTGGCCATCATTGAGCAGACGCAAAACGCCGCCTTTGTCACTATGGCAGACGCATTGCAGCTTGATGTTTTGATGATCCACCAGCTTGAAGGGTTCAATATGTCGAAGGGAAGTGATGTACGAATCTTTCTTTATCGTGCTGCGCCGTTTGACCCGAACGCCCCCAAGGGCTAAGACAGTGGCTGGATCAATAATTTCCTCTGAGTGCCGAGCTCCCGCATGACATCACAGCCTCGCAACAGCGCAGGATCGCCGGATCTGGAGATTTCGGTCATCGTGCCTGTGATGAATGAAGCAGGTAACATACGCCCGCTTATCGACGAGATCTGCGACGCCTTCAATGGGCGGCGTTTTGAGGTGATCTATGTCGATGATGCCAGCACCGATGACGGGCCGGCCGAGCTGGCGACAGCCGCCGCCGAGATCTCGCAGCTGCGCGTCTTGCGGCATGAGAAAAGAGCCGGACAGAGTGCGGCTATACGATCAGCCTTGATGGTGGCGCACGGGCATCTGATCGGCGTACTGGATGGCGACGGGCAGAATGTGCCAGCTGATCTGCCGAATCTCGAGGCAGTGCTGAACAAGGCGGTTGCGGATGGCAAAGGCCCGGTCGGCATGGCCGCCGGCATTCGGGCCAGACGCAAGGACAGCGCAAAACGCCTGATTGCATCGCGAATGGCACGCTGGATCAGGGCGCGGCTTCTTGCCGACACACATCCAGACAGCGGGTGCGGGACCAAGGTTCTGCACCGTTCGCTATTCCGCAGCCTTCCCTTTTTCAATCATATGCACCGGTTCATGCCAAGCCTTGTTGCGCGCCATGGCGGCTTTGTCATTGGTGCTGACGTTGCGCATCGTGAACGCCTTCGTGGCACGTCAAAATACCGTGTGCTTGACCGGCTTCTGGTCGGGATCAGTGATGTGTTTGGCGTGATGTGGCTGTTGCGCCGGGGACCGCAGCAGGGTCTGGTAAGCGAGATCGGCACGACCGCCGCCAGAACAGAAAACGGCAGAAAGGACGCCGCCAGATGATTGCCCTTCTGTCACAGAATATCGAGGCAGGCGCGCGCGCATTTGCGAACCTGTTGCTGACGATCTTTCCCTTTTTGCCAGCCAGCCTCGAGACCAATCCCGAACAGATCATGATTGTCGTCGGTTTTGCCGGCCAGGGCCTGTTTGCGATGCGCTTCATCATCCAGTGGCTGTCATCGGAAAAGCAGGCGAAATCGGTGATACCGGTGGCTTTCTGGTATTTTTCGATTGGCGGCGGTGCCGTGCTGTTGCTGTATGCGATCTGGCGGCAGGACCCGGTGATCATCTGCGGCCAGGGGCTGGGCCTGTTTATCTATCTGCGCAATCTGTATTTTATCCGGCGTGATACTGGCGAAGAAAGAGACAGCTCCTAAAGAGATGTCTGGCCAAGCGCCATCACGATAGCCCAGTGTTCCGGGCTGACCGGCGTGACAGACAGGCGTGACTGGCGCACCAGCGCCATATCGGACAGCCGCGGATCTGCCTTGATTTCAGCAAGTGTGACGGGGCGATTCATACTTTGTACCGCCTTTACAGTGACCATGCCAAAACGCCCGCTGGCATCAGTGGGATCGGGGTGATAGAGGGCGCATACCTGAACAATACCGACAATCTGCTTTTCATTGACCGAGTGATAGAAGAAAGCCAGATCACCGATCTGCATGGCTTTCATATTGTTTGATGCCTGATGGTTGCGAACGCCGTCCCAGCCTTCACCTGTGTCCCCCTTTGCAAGCTGGTCATCCCACGACCAGTTGCCGGGTTCGGATTTCATCAACCAATACTGCATGCTCTGCACTTCATGTTGTGTGCTGGC
>TARA_Y200000002_G_scaffold87571_1_pt1 | contig 26467 bp, 28 predicted proteins | sample TARA_Y200000002 | Tara Oceans TARA_Y200000002 (sample SAMEA2619388) | marine metagenome | biome: marine biome (ENVO:00000447); feature: surface water layer (ENVO:00002042); material: "saline water (ENVO:00002010), including plankton (ENVO:xxxxxxxx)" | depth 5 m | reverse complement strand
CCGTAAAAATTACATCTAGGTTGTGTAGCTATATAGTGTTGATATAACGAAGCTGTGTTAGAAGCACTAGCGCTTGAAGGTCCTGTTGTATAAAATTTATTTCTTAAACTTAACATCATACCAGGTTTATAACTGTATAAGCTTGTCCAACCGTTTACTGTTTCGTCAAAAGATAATGTTTTATATTCAATACCTGTATTAGAAGGTTGGATAGATAAAACATACTGTTTGTTATATATATCCCAACCACCTTGTAATTTACCTGTACCCAATGTACCAAATTGATCTCTAAAAAAATCAATCATGCCATAATTAGATATTTCTGTTAAACCGTCTTGTGTTAATCTCATTACGGCATTTCTATCTTTATCAGTAAAATATTTTCTTCTACCATAAACAGCAAAACTTTCAGGGTTTTTGCTTATACCAAAGTTACCTACATAAGCTTGTATTTGGCCTATTACATTAGGTCCAGATGTTACAGTTGCATTACCTTCTGCAGAGTAAATAGCATCTTTATCTATTAATGCTCTGCTTATTTTCTTTTCTTGAAATACAATTAAGTTGGTGTCTTCTGCATATATTTTTTGTATACTACCGTTAGCAGGATCTACACTTTTAATTATATCTTCACCTACAGAAAATACATTAGTATCATTTACACCTGTTCTGGAATTAAATATACCTGAATAAATAAGTGAATTAATTCTAAAAGAAGCATTAGGACTTTCTTCTACTAAAAATGCTTTTACTCCTTGTCCAACATAAGTATTGTTATATCCACCTCTAATTCTTGCTTCTTCAACAGCCCAGTTATTCATATTAGCAGGTAAAGTACCTAAAGTAGCATCACCTCTAGATCCATTCCATCCTACAGCAGAAGGTTGTGTGCCATCTGTTGCGGTTTTACGAAGTATAAAACTATTAAAATATTTTACCTCTATAGTTGCTGCCATAACTTATTATTACTTATTTATTTATCTTATTACTTAGCTTACTACCCAATAAAAGTTAGATGGATTTGATGGAAAACCAATTGTTGAAAGATCTGTTATTGAATTATTAAATCTAATACTATCACGGTTACCAAATCTTTGCCATATTACTTTTGTGCCACCTGTACTACTAACATCTAAAGTAATATCTAATAACTGGGAATATGGGCTATTACCTTCAAAGATTAGTAATGAGTCTGAAGAACTTGTAATATTATATGATACATTTTTTACTGCTGTTATACCTGTTAAAAGATTCATTAATGTTTGAAAACTTGATGTTGTTTCAGTAAAAGTAGCTATAAATTCATTATTACCTGGACTAGTCATATTATTTATGTTCATTGTACCATATTGAACACCACCAGCAGGTGTACTACATGGTAATCTTTGTGCATCACTTATTGATCTAAAATTAGTAGATGTGTTAAGTGAACTATTACCAATACACGGTTCTGCTGTTTGCATTATTTTTTTACCTGTATTATTGAATTGAGCCGTCCACTTTCTTGAAGATGAAGAGCTTGCTGGTAATGGTGCACCGCCATTTTCTGAGTTACAATTTTCATTACCATATACAACGTTTAAATCAGTATCATTAACACCACTGTAAGAAAAGAATTTATCTCCTGTAGTACCGGGTACATAAGCGGAAGTTAAAGCAGGATCAGTAAAAAGCTGAGATATATACCTAAAAGACCATTCTCTTGCGTACACTAACGTACCAGGTGTTTGGCAAGCGGCCATTTCTCTTGTATCATACGCATCACTTATTCTATATTCATATGATACAGGATTACTAACACTTGTTTGTTTTGTAGATACTCCTTGTAAGTTATTATATGTATTTAATAATTGTTCAGGATTATAAAAATCTCCATAACTTAAATAAACTTGTTGGTTTGCAAGAGCATTACTATAAATCATATAATTTCTAACCTCTACTTGTTGGGCAAACATTCCTGGACAATAATTTTGAACACCATAAGTTGGTATAATTCTATTACCTTGATTAAAACCAGGTTGACTCATAGGAGGCACATTTGCTAAATTTGATGTTATATTATCTCCATAAGGGTATCTTACAATTAATCTGTATTCTCCATATCTGTCTGGTGCGCTAGATGGTGCTTGACCATTACTTTCTCTATAAGCTGAATTTCTACCTATTGCAAATATTTTTCTACCTGTCGTATTAACTTCAATACTACCACCATCTTGTTGACCTGTATAAGTACATTGAAAAGCATCGGCAACACCAAAATTTTGATCTGAGTCTCTTGCTTCATTAGATTTATCTATAATACCAGTGTTTTTAAATGATGAATTTAAAGATGGAGTTATATTTTGATTATTTATTTGTGAACCTCCAAACTGAATTAACTTACCTTCAACATCATATGCGTCAGACCAAGGGTCATTACCGTTTTCTCTATACTGTAATTTAGTTGGCCATATAACGGAAGGTTGGTATCTTCCAGAACCACCTGTTGGTATATCGTTATAGTTATTTAAGTCATAATCTATAACTATATAAGCTGTTCCTGATTTTAATCCAACAGCAGGGGTTCCAGGTGCAGCGCTAGATACTTGATCACTTTTTTGACCATATTGAAGCCCTAGCAAACCTGTTTTTGCAGCACCAGCTGGTCCAGAAGGTACAGATGTTCTTATATTAGCATTTCTATTAGTATTATAAAAACTCCAAAGTTGTGATGTTACACTCGGATCACAAGCGTTTGCTGGTGTTGTTTCAATAAAAACTACACCTCCTGTAGTAGGATTAGACCCAACGCCATCAAATACAGGTGTTACAGTTCCTATATTTTGTGGCCAGCCAATAGTGCTTGGATCATAAAAACCAGGACTAGTAGATTGACCCCAACCAAAAATAGATGATTCAGAACCTAAATTAATAGCTACATTTTTTGCAGCATAAAAATCAGCATTTAACACGTCTGATTCATATCCATTACTACCGTTAATTGTAAATGAACATGTTGTAGTAGGATTTCCATTAGGCAAAGGATATGTTGTGTCTGCAGCTCCTGCGTCTGTTACAGCTACTGTTATAGGATAACCTACATTTAACAAACCAGACTCATCTTTTATTGTTGCAGAACCATTACTTCCTGTTACAATTTTTATTTCTGGTAAACCTTCAGTTGGAGAAGCAGGTATTGTAGGTGTAAAACCACTTGTTTGATTTAAACCATATGCTATACCCCAAGTAAGATCATCATATTGTTTAGACACATCAGCTGTACCGTTTACAGCATTTAATGTAAATAAATCTGTATCACCAGCGTTTGTTCCTACAACACCAGTTGCGGGACAATTTTGTATTATAGGTGATTTATTTAATAATCTTTGATCAAAAGTTAATATTGTTTTAGTTCCAAAATTAGGGTTTGTTGAAGCATTACCATCTAAATTCTCTACTTCAAATGTAAAAGTAAAACTGTCGTTATCAAGAGATTGTTCTCCAAAATAAAAATAAGAATTATTTATAAATATTTGGTAACTAATAGGAGAAGTGTTTGCATTTTTTACTAGTTTAAACTTGTTAGAAACATCTTCACCATTGTTATTAACAACTTGAAAACCAGGCTGCTGGGTTGTTGGCATGGTAGCACCTGATGTAGCAACTGCTCCGGCTATATTACTTTCTTGTACTACTGTTTTTAATCCTGCTGCATCTTCTGTGTAAGGAAAAAACGGTTTAGCTACAGCTGTAGCGTAACTTCCAGCATAACTTACATTAGGGGATTGACCAGGCGCTATATCTTCAAATAAATTAAAAGTCCAAGTTGATGGTGGATTACTACTTGTATCTGTAGTAAATCCTTTTATACCTGCTGTTGTTTGTATTGCTTCATTTAATTCAGCTATTGTACCTGTTGTAGAGGTTTCCCAATATATATCTAGTCTAGATTCAGTAGGTATTGTTTCATATATACTTAACCAAGTATTAACAGCTGTTGTATTTGCTGCGGGTTCTGTAGACCCAACGCTTTGACTAATAGAAACTCTAGCCATAGAAGGATTAGATACAGTTTGATATATAGAACCAAATTTTATGTTTGTAGTATTATCAAATAAATCATTTTGATCACTAATTGTTGCAACTGTATCAGGTAAAGCAATATTTGTAGCTGTATTTACGGGATTAAATTGATAATTATTTAAAGGTTGAGCAATTGAAGACGGTGCTACTCTACCAAACAAACGAACAGAACTTCTAAATTGTTTTTGTTCTGGACCTACTTCTGTAAGATCTCTTGGTACTTTATTTATATTATCGTTTAATAAAGTTATATAAGACACAGATCCAGCTACATCAGGGTTATCTCCCGGCGCTGAAAATGCTGGATAAAAATTCATTAAGCCTGGTAGGTAAACATTATAATATTCTTGTTCTGTTTGTTTAACTACTATTTTATAACTATACCAACCTAATGGATTATAACTTGCACTTGTAGGATCACCATTATATAAACCTGGCCAACCATTTTGTGTATTAGCTTGAAACTCTGGTACAATAGCATTAAATAATACTTTAATAGAGTCTCCAGGCCATGTGTTTATATTGTTAAGTGTGTTATTTGTACTAGATACGGTATTATAAGGAAAATATATTGTATCGCCTAATAAAGTTAAATCATCTTCATCTGTTCCTTGGCTTGTGGCTGATGATAATATTGTAGTAGAAGACCTACCATATTTATCAGATAAAACAACACCTACTTGATAATTTCTATTTTGTTTAATAGTGTGCATTGGATACTCTCTAGACGATGTTTTATATAACGGAGCAGGTACAGTAGGATCATCTGTTATAAAGTTTGTGTATTTTTCTGATACAGCAACATTATAATTTAAAGTTTCTGGTGGCGTGTGTTTGTTTTGGAAATTACTATATACAACCCTATTACTTATTATTTCTTGACCTAAAGCTCTAACCGGTGATTTATCATATACTCTTGTTAGCTCACTTTCAGGCAAGGTTTTATAAGGTTTAGTACTTTGATAGTTATAAGGTATAACATTACCCGCACCACCAAGTTCTGCATAACCACCAGTACCTTGAAAAGAAATAGCATCTACTACTTGAACAGCTAATGCATCAGATTCTTTATAAAGTATTTCTATTTCTTCAATTTTTAATTTAGTAAATAACTCATTAGCTGGTACGTGATTATTGTTTTCGTCTAATGGAGTAGGAATTTGTAATATAATATTATTAACTTTATTTTCCATAAAATCTACAACAGTACTTCTATATGTAGATTGTTCATTTTGAGTCATGCCTGAAGGAGATGTGTTAGTTAAAAAATAACCATCTTGTTTAGGTATAAATGCTGCTTGAGTAAAAGGTGCCATAATAGAATATTCACCTGTATCGTATTTAAATCTGTAACTAAATTTTACAAATTTATCTTCTAAAAAATCTGGATCTCCGTTAAACTTAGGATTATAATTAGCATTTGTTGTTAGACCCGGATATAAATCATTATATGTTCCACCTGGATTCATTTTACTACTAGCATCTAACATACTTGTTACATAGTAGCTAGGTGTGGATATATTAGTAAGAGTGTTTTGATTAAAATATATAGTAGTACCAGAAGGTATATCTTGAGTTACAGTAGCTAAAGGTGTACCAGCCACTATATTAGCAACATCAATTATAGTCATTTGGTTACCATTAGCAAAACTTTGTAATACAGAATTAGCTGGGATACCAGGCACTGCTACACCGTTTGCATCTACAGCTGTAATAGTAGAACCAACTAATGTTTTTGGGTCTGTTCCTAAACCAGCTGCAATACCTAAACGATTAGCAGAAGTTAATAATATAGTACTACTTCCTGTAGACGTTATACCATCTGTAATAGCTGAACCTCCATTAGGTAAAAATGCTGATTCTCTTTTATAATATAAATTTATAGGTTGAAAAGGAGCGTATGTTGCTACAGATATTTGATCTTCAGTTGTATAATAACCTGCTTCTTTTGTTATATCTATTCTTCTTGGTTGGTTTCTATTATCTGTCCAGAATAATATATTCTCTAATAAGTTAACACCAATAATAGGTTTATTTTTAGAAAAATTTAAAAACGCACCACTTAATAATTGAATAGAAACACCTGTAGCTACATTATAAACATATACATAGTTATTAGCTGTAGAAGAATAATTAAGTGATTGAGGTGTGTAAGTATAACTGGCTGTGTTTAATGTTTCATCATAATCAGTTAAAAATATATATATGTTTGTACTTACTTCGTCTGTATAAAAACCAATAGTTTCTAAGTCACAATTACAACCACTTATGCTTTTATAGTCTTGTATTTCTATATTACCTAATACATTTTCTAACGCTCCAACGTCGGCACCTTCTGATTTACTTACTTGTATATTAATTCCTTCACGATACTCACCATTTGGTAACAACCTGGCATCCAGGTCTTTATTCATTTTGGACTTAATAAAAGAATTTTTAACTTCTGCCATTTAATTTAGTTTTTAAGCCATTTAGATTTACCTCTCATAATCTGAATAAACTCGTTAGATTTTATATTAGATAATCTTATTTTTGCATTTCTTAGTTTAGCGCTTTTTTCTTTTTGTAATCTTCTTACAACATATTCGGGTTGATTTATTCTACTAGCTAATATAGCATGACTTAAATAAGCATAAACTGCTTCTTCAGCTAATTTTGGTACACGCATATCTTGATCATATGCTAAGCCATCTGAAACATATTCTAAAACAATTAACTTTTCTTTTAAATCACTAGAAAAAGAAAATTTACCATCTCTATCATTTATAGTAAACCAACCATTCATTTGTGCTCTTTCAGGCTGTAAACCATACATTTGGCCATAACCATATAAACCATAACCAAAATAACCATATAAACCATCAGATATAAGTCTACCTGTTATATCATCTCTTACTTCTTTTAATATTTCAGTGTTTTGATCTCTATATCTTTCTTCTGTTAATGATGTACCAGTTAAATTTCTTCCTGAATTATCTTGCGTAGCAACACCACTAGTGTCTTGAACAGGTTTATTATATGGATTAGTAGTTAATGAATTAGGGTATATAATGTGTTTTAAACCATTTTCATCTATCCATGAAACGTTTACATAGTTAACGTAATCTTGAGGTATAGGTACACTTAAGCTTGCTGGTATAGTAAGTTCTTGAGATTTAATACTTTTTAATGTGTCATAACTAAATTCTTGCAAAGCTCTTTTAGTATGAAAAATAACATCTGTTCTTTTAACACTAGGTATTAATTTTCCAGCTCCTACATAAGCTACTAAAAAATTTGTTACAAGTTCTGCTACCCTTATGTATGAATAGCTGTTATAATTTTCTTGTACAACTTTACCTAATGCATCTTTATTACCATAGTTACCACCTCCTTGAGTTAAAAGTTGTATAACCACATAAGTACCAGCCGCTTGAGATGGTAATGTAAAAGTATTATTTACTACAGTATAAGCTGTTGTATATTCTGTAAAAGTACCTGTAGCTCCACTTGCACTTGTATATAATCTAAAGTTATTATCATTATATGCTTCTTTTGTAGGATCAGAACTTCCAAATTTTATATCTGTATCAAAAGTAGCTTTAAAAACAGTTTGATTTGTAGTAGCAATAAAGATTTGACTTCCTGCATAATATTGTGCGTTTGTCTCAGTAATTAAACCTCCATTTGGTTGTGACATAGTTTATTATATTTTTTCGTTCTGTTCATTAATAGCAACTTGCTGTGAAGCATCTTGTACTATTTGTGGATCTCTTATTATAACTCCAGCATATTTTAAAATTTGAAGTATAGTATTTGTTTGTTCTGACTCATGTAATTCAAAATTACGTGAACCTGTTGGTGCGTTTGTTGGACTATATTCAGCGTTATTATATATATATTGGCCTAGTGTTCCTACATCAAAACCCCATATTGGATTATTAGGTTTTCTAATATAATCTAACTGTATATCACCTGTAGTAACTATAGTTGTTGGTTTAACATATAGTTTATGATCTTCATATAAATATATAGGGAAAGTTGTTGAAGGTTTTGTTAACAAAGACTTGTCTACTTGATAAAACTCTTGTCTATCTAATCTTTGTACTTCTGTTTCATTGTTATATAAAACTGTACCTAGCCTATAAAGCTCTACAGTATTACCATATGAATCTGAAGTTGGTGGTACCCAGTAAGAAAGGTTACCTGAGGTGACATAAGTAGCGTCACCAAAAGTTTTAAATATAGCTATTTTTTCATCTAAATTTTTTACTCTATCAGCATAATCTGTGTCTGTTTGCGGAACACGTATTTGCTGATTCATATCTTCAAAATATTTTTCAAATATTTCTAATTGTACTTGTGTTCCTAAACTATTAAATTCAGTAGGTGTTATATAACCTCTTTGCTCTTTATTTAATATAAGTAAAACAGTTTGGTATACCGTATTTACATTTATAGCCATGTGTATTTTTTATTATAATAAAGGAGGCGTTACCACCTCCCTTATTAGTATTACATATTAAGAAAGTTTTTTCTCTATAGACTTAAATATTTCAAGTCCTTCATCTGTCTTAAAAAATTGTGCCATTGCTGAGTATGGATGCTCATCAAACGGTACAGTCATTAATTTTTTATTATTAGATGCCCAATGAAAAGTTTTTTGATCTCCACTTAAAGTTATTACACCCGCTTCAGTTGCTTTTATTGCAAAATTTCTAAGTTGTACATTTTCATCGTTAGCTAAATCTAAGAACAGTTTTGCGTTCTTCTTAGCAAAGACTAATAAATCTCTTTTAATCTCCTTAGAACTCATGTCAGATACCTTAGATCCCATTTCTACTCTTAATATAGCTTCAGCTTGATCAATGTCCACTGTTCTTGCCATGTTTAAAGCATCTATTTCCATTTCAAGATCTACTAAGTCATCTTCTGCTTCAATAACTTCATTAACCTCTCTGTATCTTTTATTTCTTAAAGGATGATATAAAGATAATATTTTTTGAAGAGCTATGTCTTGTTTATTTACATATAAAGAACCATCTCTAAATATTATATGCCCTAATGTTGCTTCTCCTTTTTGTTCATCTTTAAAAGGTGAATTTTGATTAGTTGCATATCTAATTTCTCTTTGTTCTTTATTTTCACTGTCATACCATAATAATGAATGTCTAGTTGTGTGACGTGATGGTATCTTGTATGTTAATGGACTATAAGGTCCTGTTAAGACATATGTTCTGTCTTTTATTTCCCAGCTATCTTTAACAGCTGATTTTTCAGTTTTTGTTTTCATGATATAATATAATTAAATAGTTAATGTAAAGGCAGGAGCACCATTAAGATGCTCCTTTCTTTACTAAAAAATTAAATACCTTTGAATAATACAAAGTTATTTGCAGCTTGAGTTACTAAACATCTTTCTGATAGGAAGTTTACTTCCATAGCATCAAGATTAGAAGTAAAAGCACCTCCAGCTGATCCAGTTAACCAAGACTTCATACGTCTGTCTTCTGTTTGAGAAGCTCTATATCTGACGTGTAAGAATGGTCTTCTAATGTTTGTACCTAAAATTTGGTCATAAACAGTTGAAGTACCAGCAGGGATTAATACTCCTTCAATTGATTGAGTACCATCAATAGCACCTCTTGTAGAAGCATCATTTAAGTATTTCCAATCAGTTTTGTAGAAGTCATATGAACCTCTTCTGAAACCACTAAATCCAAGATTTAAAGCCATTTCTTCTGAGTTTTCAAATAATCCATACGCAGTACCACCATTGCTACCACCTGATATATTAGATAACATATTATCAAAGTCTAAAGCTGTAGATCTTTGTAAGAACAACATGTTTTCTTCAATAGCACCTTGAGTATCTAGGTTTTTAAGTATTGCATCAAAGTCATCTAAACCAGAAGCCGCAGAAAATCCTACTTCTACATTACCTCTTGTAGAGATAGCAGCGAAAAGACCTTCAGTACCTTTAAAACCAGCAGCAAATGCATCACCAGCTCCAACGTTAACAGCTTTTTCACCTTCAACACATACCATTTCTAAATAATCTTCAAATCTAAGTCTTGTTTCAGACTCAGCTTTTAAATACCATAAATAACCTGTAGTTCCGTCTTCTGTAGCAACTTCAACCCAACCTATTTGAGCCATATCAGATCCGTTTATTGTGTAAACATTTCTAATAATAACTGGTGAGTTGTTATATTGTTGAAAAGCAGGAGTTACAGTTATCTGTGGTTGAACAGCTGTGTTTCCAGTTATGTTACCTGCAGCAGCATTAGATGTAGCAGCGCCTTTAACAAATTCTGAACCATATACAAATATTTTAAATTTAGCTGCGTTAATACTAGCTAAAGTTGTAGCAGTATAAGGAGCCACATGAATATGTCCATTAGCTGTGTCTGACTCAGTAACAACACCTTTAAGCTCTGCACCTTGATCATCTAATAAAACTACTGTTGAACCCGGAGAAACAACATTTCTTGTTACACCTGGAGAAGTAGGAGCTGGAACAGTTACTCTTCTTGTTCCGTTGTGAGTACAGTTATCATATGCAATATGTAATCTATTTTGTTCTGACCAAACAACTTGATCTGAAGTCATAGGCATTTCAGCACCTACCATACGTAAAAAACCAGAAAGAGTTCTGTTTCCATATCTCTCTACTTCTTGTTCGTATATTTCAGGTAGATATTGCTGAGCAAAATCATTATTACCATCTGTAAAAGATAGGTAATTACTGGCTAATAGCTGCTGATTAGGAGCAGGAACTATTGAGCCAAATTGTGGAGTTAAAATTCCCATAATTTATTTATTTATTTTTAATTAAACGTTTTTCTTTTTATTTTTAACTTTGAAGAGTCAACGCCACTAATTGCTTTTACTTTTAAACCATTAACAAACAATTCACCTGATGATGTTTTACGAGGTTCAGTTGTTATATTTTTTGATTTGGCCATCTGTTCTTTTAAAGCATCGGTTTTACCTTGCTCATAAAAATGATTAGCAATAGTATCAGCATTTCGTGCAGCAAATAAAGCTTTATGGTATCCCGGCGCGTCAGCTATATCTCCTTTTTCATTTAAGAACGTCTTAATAAAGTTAGATATATCACTTTGACTTTGGGCTACTGATGAAGGATCTTTAATACCATATCTGAATTTTTTTTCTCCTAATTTAAAATCAAAACCTTTGAATTCTTCGTTGAGAAGGTTTTTTGTTTCAGATACAAATCTTTCATGGCTAGCTTTACGTGCTTTTTGTTCTTCGTTATAGCGGTTAAAAAAGTCATTTGCTTTTTGTTGGTCTTGTGTTATGCCGGGTCTCAACTTGATTTCGTCATAATACTTAGTTTTTAGATCCTCCAAATAGTTCTTGGCTTTCGCTACTTCTTCCTTATAAGCGAGTTTTTTCTTTTTAACATCTCGCTCATCATCGATCTCACTGTCATACTGAAAAGAGTCTTCAATTATAAAGTTTCTTTCTTCAGCATTCAAATGAGGTTTAGCTTGTTTATAATATTCATGAAGCAATACATCATTATTAACATTTGTATAATCAGCATTTAAACGGGCATAATCTTGTACGTCGCCACCCGTTTCTTCCATAAATTTTATTAATTTTTCTATATTTTCAGGTAACTTTTGTGTTTCAGTTTCCTGTAATACTTCTTCTTGTTTCGGTGCGGTAGTGGAAGTTTCATCGCTTCCTGCCATTCCGCTCTTGTTAGTATCATCTCCTTCATCTGTTATTAATTGTAAGGGTGAATTAGTTTCTTCTTTTATTTCTTCAGATTCTTTTTTATCTGTAACATCTTCAATGGTGTCTTGTACTTGTTCGTCCACTTGAGCCATATCTCCGGCTTGTTTATCTTCAGCCACGTCTCTTGTTTCTTCGACTGGAACGGCATCTTTTTCTGTTTTTTTAGTTAAATCTACTTTTATTAAATCTGGTATTTTTTCTTCTACTAACTGTTTAGGTTTTAATATTTTTTTAACTTTAAAACTACCTTCTTGTTTTGGAGGTTCGTTAGTTGTATCTTGTAATTTAGTTTCTTTTACAGGTTCTTCAACCATTACTTCTTCTTTTTTTGACATAATATGATAATATAAAATTAATAATCTATTGAGGAGAGAATTGCTCTAAACCAAAACCATCTAAATTATCATTACCAGCACTTTCAAAATCTTTAGGTAATGTGTCATTTTCTCTTTGGCTTATTAATTCACTCTGTTGAGTTCCTTGTATACGCACGCGTTTGTCTTTTCTATCTTCTATTTCTGTTTCTTTTTGACGTTTAGCTTTAGATCTCATTTCTTCAAGCTTTATGTTGTAATTAAATTCTTCAGCCATTAATTGTTTTTTAATTAAAGCTTCTTGTTCCATACGTTGTATTTCAAATTGAGATTTTGCTTGCTCTATTTGAACTTCTGTATCGGCTAACGCTTGATTTTTTTGTACTTCGGCCATTGCTGCTTTTTCAGCTGATTGTGCATTGGCAGCTGCTTGAGCTTGTATGTTTTCTAATTGTTGAGCTCTATCTCTTTCTTGCTTTTGCTTTTGTCTTAATTTAAGCATTTGATTAGCAAGTTTAGTGTTTTTTATTTCTCTTAAATCTATTGCATCTTCTAAACCTATATTTTTTGCTTGCAAAGCGATTTGTATACTTTGTTCTAGTTGTGCTTTTTCTTCTTCATCAGGTTCTAATTCTAAAAATATTCCAAAATCATGCATTGATAATTTTTCTATTTCTTGTAATGTAGCTGTATTAAAACCATTAACGCTGTTTATTAAAGACTGTTTAGTTGTAGGAAATTGTAACATATCTGATACTCTTAAACTAATATTTTCACAAACCCTAACTGTTAAATACATTAAAGATTGTAATACGTGTCTTGTTGCAGTATTAGAATTAGCAGCTGCTAGTTTTTGTAAGCCTACTAGTGCATTTTTATCAGGTGTAGTACCATCTCTTGCTTCATTAAGTCCGGTAACATCTCTTATCATTTGTAAGTAATACTGATAAGTTTGTATCATTGATTGTATTTTAGACATACCAGATGATGTTTGTAGTTCTTGAACTGGTACTTTACCTCTATTTAAATCACCATCTTGAGTTAAAGATCTTCCAACAACACTACCTGTTTGAAAATACATGTTTAATGCTTCAGCAGGATTATAATTAGTACCATTGCCTAAATCAACTTCTGCTAGACCATCTACATCTAAATAAACACCATCAGGTACTAGTCTTGATATTATTTGTTGTAATTTTAAATGAGTAAGCTGAATCATATCTGCAAAACCAACTGTTTTACTTACAATAGATTCTATACGACCTTGATACATTCTAGGCGAGCTAATAACATAATTCATGTTAACCTTAGTTGTGTCAGCAAAAGGTCTTGTCATATTTTCACTTAGTTGCCATTTTAAAAGATTATTACCTAATCCTAAAACTTTAGCTCCTGTATATAAAACCTCTATTGATCTTGATATTCTTTCAAAATTATCATTTGGTGGCGGGTTAAATGTATCTGGTTTTTCTAATGTTTTTTCTAACCCTTGTTCTGTTTGTTTTATTTTAAAAACTTGATCTTGATATGTTTTATATTCAAAATAAAGTACTTGTACTTGATCTTTAGTATCTTGACCCCACCAAGTATTTTCTAAGTATGTATTTCTGCCAGGATATTTTTGTATTTCTTCTAGTTCTGCATCTGTTAAATAAGGAAATTGTCTTTTAACTTCTGATAAAGACATACTTTTAACTTCTCCTACATAATATATATCTTCAAAATTTGGATCATCTGTATAAGAATATACTAAATTAGCTGGATTTACATAATCTACAGTTATACCTTCTGATAAATTAAAATCTGTTTTAACACAACTAATTCCTAAAACAGTAAGATCATAAGCTAATTGTTTTTTTACTTGATCATATTTATTATAATCTAAAATATTATTTATAACTTCTTCTTCTGCTATTTCAACACTTTGTTTAAAATTTAATTGTAAATAAAGATCTAACTCTTCAGTAGTTCCAGGTAAATCTTCAGGTGAAGCTGAAGCAAATAAATTAGCATTAGGACCTAATTGAGCTTGTAATGCTTCAATCATTTCTTTATTTTCAATATCTCTTATAGCATTTTGAGCAAATGTAGTTTTATTTTTTATAGCAAATGGATCTTGAGCAAAAGATTTTAATTCATATCCTTTTTCTGTCATACCATTTACTACTATATCTACAAACTTAGATAATATAGGTACAGGTTTCCAGTCTAAGTTTAAATAAGATAAATCACCGTTTATAGCTAATTCATCTTTATATTTTTGTACTGGTTGTTCTCCTCTAGCATAAAGTCTTAGTCTATTAAAGTTTTGAAAATTATTAATATATCTGTTTTGACCACTAGAGTTTTTAAACCACTCATATTCAATTGCTTGGGCTACTTGTAAACCATACTCTTTTGACTTTTTCTCTTCTTCAGGTACCACCTGATCGGGAAAAGCGCTGTTATAGTTAATATTAACCATTAATTTAGTATTTTTGAAGTTACTCCTTTATTGTTATACTTTTTAAAGTCTAAAGGTAAATTATTTATAGTTCTTTTTACTGTAGGCGTATATCTATTTTTATTACAAGCCATAATAGCTAAACCAGAGCTTATTGATGCATCATGTTTAGTTCTATTGTTTATATTAAATTTAGCCCAGTCTTCTAAGGTTCTTTGAAAATACATGTCACCATATCTTTCATTGTTAAATCCAATAAAATTTTCAATATAATCTTCTATTGCTGCAGCATGTGCCTGTTTTATATCTTCACTTGAATTAGGTATACCACCTATTTCTCTTTCTGTAACAGATAATTTATTATATACTTTATCAGGACGATTCATAGAATAACCTCTATAACCTCTTCTTTTTAAATAATATAATAATCTAGGTTTGTTATTTTCTGCAAGTAATGGCATACCATAAAATACTAAAGCCATTAAAACATCTTCAAAAAATATTTCTGCTGTTTGAGGTCTTGCAATATATTCTAAAAAAAATAAATTAGGTGGTACATCTTCCATTGAAAATTTAGTTAAACCATGTAAAGAAGCTTTAGATCCTCTACCGTCAACTGTTCCTGAAATATCATATGGATCACAACCAAATGAACCAGTATGATCATTTCCTGGATATTTTATACCGTTTTTTATAATATATTTGTTTTGTAAGTTATCATTAGGTACCCATGATACAAAAAATCTACCATTATTATGTGGAATAAAAACAACTCTACTATCTTTAATCCCATTTTCCCATTGAAAATTACCTTGTGTAACTACATTTGTATTTCTTAAATCTTCATTATAATCTATTTGTTCATAAATCTTAGTTAGATTAAATAAAGATTGTTTCGCTTCGTCTCTAAACGCATGTTTTTCAGTTCTAGGAAATTGTCTATAAAACTCATTTAAACCGTCTTGATCGTTTTTTAAACCTTCAACTTCGTTTTCCCAATGTGAGATAACGCCAATTTCAATGTTGGATCCATCAATACTTCTGACTGGTTTTTTTGGAGTTTCAAATACAGGAAACCCATAAGTGTTAAGGTATCCTTCGTAATTCCATTCCATAGGTATGAACAAACTATATAATCCTGAATTAGTCTGTCCATTGCGGTTTCTTTTTGTAACATTAGATGCGTCATATAATTTTTTAAAATTATTACCACCTTTGTCTAGAGCGTTAGATGTAGATCCCATCATACATCTACCAATTATTCTACTACCTAATCTTAACGTCGTCTTGGTGACTCTCCAGTTGTTGAGTATGTTGTCTGGCCTCTCCCACTTGCCCGATTCGTCGTGTGCGAGAAGTTTGAGTTTCTCCCCATCGTAGGAGTTGTCCCCCGTATTCTTCCAGTCGATCGTGGTGTCGAGCCCGACGAGTTCCTCGGGACGTTCATTTTGATCAATTTTGCGCCTTGTGAACTTCGAAGCGGGTACACGATATGCAAGTTCCGTCTTGGGACGATCCATACCGTCCTGTATCGGTTTAAAAAAGAATGGGTAGTTAACGGATATTGGTACCACCTTGTCTGTAAACATTTTCTTCGCATCCGCTCCAGTCTTTGATAATATCCCGTACCTCGAATCACTAGATATTGTTGCTTGGTGTACGAGTTCTGATGAGGCCATAAAAGAAAATCCCGATCTTCTATTCTTGAGATAGCACATTCCATAGGATCTGGTATCAAGTTTACAGGCTTCCCAAAATATGAAAAAGATTCTGTTGGCTTCTCTGAACTCCGCGTTGCCAACATCAATTTTTGTCCACTGCAAGTACATATAATGAGACCCAGTAATATAGCTAGGAATACCTTTGTTGTAGAAACAAAAGCCTTCTTCACGTCTTTTAAATTCTTCATCAATATAATCATACCAAGTGTTTTTAAAATCTAATGATGTTTGGTTCCAATCAAAAACTGTTTTTAGTTTTGCTAATTGTTTTGGATATTCAAACATTTCCCAATATTGATCTAATTTATTTTTAGATCTTTTATAAGCATTTTCAATTAAAGGTAAAGCTATTTTTAAACCTTGTATTTCATATATTTCACCTATTTTACCTGTTTTGCTTATAATAACAATATCATGTTCTTTATTATAACCTGGTTTCCATTTTTTATACCTATTATTATTATTTATAATTTTAGGTTTTATATGATTAGGTAAAATTTTATATAAAGTGTTTGTATACATTATCTAGATCTTCCTTCAGCAAAACCTCCAAAATTAGAAGCTTTAGTATTTTTATTAATAGAAGTAATTATATTTTCTTCTTCTTCAATTCTTGAGAGTATTTCAAAAGCATCGAATATTGCTAATTTTTTTGTAGCAGCTGCATTTTTTAATCTGTCAGCCGATACATCATCTTCTGAATCTACAATTTTTTCTTTAGCTACTTTTATTAATTCTTCAACCGCTTTGTGCCCAGCTTGGATTATACGTTTTTTTGTTTTGTTTGTTTCCATATTTAAATAAAATATCATTTGATTCCATACAATATAAAAGTTCATCGTCTATAATAAACTCAAACTCTCTATTACTTTTAAATCCAACTAAATCTCCTTTGGTAATTTTAAGGGCTTCTAACGTGCTGTTTGTATATTTTAATACTCCAGTATTTTTTATTAATTTGGTATCTTTATATACATCTTCTTCTAATACTGGTTTTACAAAACAATAATCTGCATTTGTTTTCCACCCTTTTTTATAATACATGTAAACTTGAGATGGATGTGCAAAATATAAATTGTCTTTAAAAAACTTAGTACTATTTACTGATTTACCTTTTAAATTATAATATCTTCTAAACAAATTATGATGTACTATAATTTTATCACCCTTTTTTATATTTGTTTTATAAGCAAGAGGGACAGCAACTACTTCAGCATGTCTATTTATAAATTTATGATTTGATATACTTGAATTAAGTATAAGTTCTGTGTTGTTGATTTTTAATTTATTATTATACCTTTCACCTATAGGTTTTATAATAAACTGATATATACTATTCATTAATATTCTAAATCATATTCAACTGATACTGCCATTTGAGAATTAAATTTTTTCCAAGGCAATACTTCATCATCTTTTTTTATAAAAATATTATATGATTGACTTTCTTCATCGCATAATATATGTGAAATAGTATGACCGCCATACACCTGTTGACCTACAGCATAATGCATGGCGTCATTTTTATAATCAGATCCAATACTGATTTTTCTTATAACATTACTCACTTGTTTCTGTTTTTTCTTCTATAGGTGTATAGGTACCATCTTCTAAACTAATATTTACAGCACCATATTCTTTTTCTAATTCTATTTTAAACTCTTCTACTTTTTCCACAACTCCGGCATATTTGTGAAGTAAACCGTGTTTTTGTGTTTCTAGAAAACCCACATCTTTTAATATTTGAGCTATTTCTTCTTGTTGTTTTCTAATAGTAGTTAATTGGTTATCTGTAAGCTTATTAGCTTGTTTTATTTTTTTTGTCATTAGATTAAATTTAAATTATTAATTGTTTTTACAACAACGCTATAATTTCTGTTGCTGTTGTTTCTGTATCACTTGTTAAGTTGTATACCCTTGATACAGCAAAAGGTAAAATTGTACTTGCTGCTATACTTTTTACTATTATAGGTTGTGAGTCAGATGCTAAAGTTAATTTTATATCACCTGTACCACCTACATATAAAGCAGGTTTTTTGTTATTAAATATACCACTTGGTCTATCTAAATCACCACCAGCAATAGTAGCTGTAAGCGCTCCTGTTATTCCTGTTGAACCAAAAGCTAAATTTAATGAAGCTAAACTAAACTCTATTGTTTGTGCAGCAACACCAACGTTTGGACCTTGATTTACAACAGTAACACTAGTTACTGCTCCTGCTCCATCTGTGGTAACTAAAAAAGTAGCGCCTAAAGTAACACCTCTTGGAGTAGTTACTGTTTCAATACTAGCAGCTCCAGGATATGTACCTCCAGTAGCATATACAATAGCAGTGCTACTTGCTGGTAAACCAGCTATAGTGTTAGTAGATAAATTACTTAATATAGCTGCTTTTAGTGTTTTAGATTCTTGCAACTCTATTCCACCTGTTGCAAAATCACTTAAATTATTTTGATAATATCCCATTTTATTTTACTTTATCTTTAATTTTTTCATATGTTCTAAGACCACCTAATCCTAACATACCTAATAATACTGTCATTAAGTGTTCCATTTGTAAAGGTGGTGGTGCGTCTGTTGTTTTTGTAATCCATATAAATAAGTCTCGTATTACAAAATTATAAGCTAAAGCTACACCACAAATCCAGCCTACAAAAGGTCTCCAGCCTGCCACAAATAAAGTTCTGTGAGAGGCTTCAACCATGTTTATTTTAGTTTGTAACTCAATTAGTTTTTCAGGATCTAATTCTTTTCCTTTTATTGCTTCACGTATTTCCCAAGCTAAACCTCCAGCGACAGATTTTCTACCATCACCTCCTTTAAGAAGACCTAGTAGTAATTTCCACATTATCCTTTTGCACTTAGTCTTTTCTGTTGTTTTATTCTATCTGCTTTTTCTTGTGGAGTCTCTCCTCTTGATTTAACACCTTCAACTCTATTGTATTGACCTTTAAGGTTTTCAGTAACAATTCCTCTATAATAGTTTGTATCTCTACCAACTCCTTGTCCTTCAGCATCTCTTCCAACTTTTATTTTGTCACCTCCAAAAGTCTTGCCTGTTTTAACTATATTTCCACCTGGTTTAGTAGGAGATAAAATTAGTTCATATCCACCTGCATCAGATTCGTATTTAAAGTCATCTTTTTCATTTTTTGATTTTGGATCTGGTTTTCCGTTATTGTGTAAATTAGTTTCTCCGGTTTTGTTAAATCTTGAACTAGCCTGAGAGAATTTTGACATAAATGTTCCCATATTATTTTGTTTTATTATAAGCTTCTTTTTCCCAAGCTAAAGATGGTGATCCTTCTTTTATACTTGATCTTTTTATTGTTTTGCCTTTCCAATATACGTTTTTTTCATCATAATCTAAATCACCTCTTTTCATTTGTTTTATATGAACCATTTCATGATTTATAACGTCTTTTAATTGGTTTAAGTCTTTTATATTTTTATTAACTATAATTGTTCCATTATTATTAGCTTTACCTAAAACACCTTCTTCCATATCTACATTGTATATAGGTACGTTGTTTATTTTATAAAAAGGTTTTATTTTAAAAGCCATATTATTTTTTATAAGGAAACATTTTATTTAATGCTTCTTTTCTTGATTGACATCCACAAGGAATATTAAGACCTTCGCTAACTTTATCAACGACGGTCTTAATACCTGTTTTAGTAGTAAACTTTTCTATTGAATCGCCTAATCCCTGTGATTTCATAATACTATGCGTATGTTACTGCGCTAAAGTACATTTGTAACGGAGTAGCCGCTTGATCTTTACCTAATTGTACAGTAGAAGAAACACCACCTGGGTTAGCAGTTAGTGATTTATTTACCGCATTGTAAATAGTATTAGGTAGACCAGTAGTAAGCGTAGGGTTTACAGATCCATCAGTATCTGCATGAACAGCAAACGTAGCTGTTTTTGGGTTTGTAGCATCTGGTGTACCTATAGCTGATTGCTTGTAGCTAACAACTAAAGTTTTTGCGTTTTGTCCAGTGTTACCTGTAGCCGCAATTTTAGCTATATCTTCAATGTTAATTAAAACATCATAAGATGGTCCTAGTGGCTGAGCCGCACTATCTTTAACTATTGGAAATTTTATAAATTTTGCCATTTTGTTTTTGTTTTTGTTATTGTTGTTGTTATTGTTGTTGGTTAGATTTATACAGTTCTAATTCTGTTACCCTTTTCTACCAAAAGTTACTCTTCCCATAGAAGTTGCATCTTTAGTTAAAGGCATATATTTTAATTCACCACTCATATAATTAGAAGCACCTTCTTTTGAACTAACTAATCCTTTTTTTGTTTTTAAGTTTTTTAAAGGAGCTTTACCATATTTTTTAACTGGAGATTCATGGCCCATTTTCATAGCAGAATCATAATTCATTTTCATAGCAGAATCATAATTCATTTTTGCCATAGAACCATGTGTTTTACCGTGCATAGTTGCAGCTGAATGATGTGATTTATCATATTTTAAATCACCAGCTAGTTTACTGATGTGTTTTTCATCAGCAGTCATTGCTTTATCGCTACCACCATGTTTTGCATCGTAGTTTATATCTTGTTTAAGATAATCCATATGAGCTGCATCATCTTTTTCTGAAGCTCTTAAGTTACTGCTTGTAACTTTTGTGTGAGCATGATTCATTGAGTGTCTAGCATTACCTGTGTAATGACCATAGTTTCCTTTTTCCATAATTGTTTTATTTATTTTTATTTTCTTCTTTTAGTTTTATCCATTTAGATACTGTGTAACCAATAGTAACTACTAAAAGGATTATTTTAAGCCATACTTCTATATGTGTCATTGATAAAGCTAGCGCTAGGCCATTTATTATTAAAAGTTTGATGTCTGAAAAAGCCATAATGTATATTAATTTCCTTGAACAAGAGCTGTTATAGGTAATTTTACCTGATAAGCGTTTGGACCACAAGGAGCTTTAGAGACTTGCATTCCAGAAATACCAGAACTAGAACCTACACCATGTAATCTACCTTGTTGATTTAAAGGTCCATCCCATATATGAGATTCTCCAACTATACCTACTTTTTTATTTTTACTTGCTTTATTATATCCTGGATCGTGTTTCATTTTTTTATTTTTTATTTTTACAACCGAAATTTTTCGCGTAGTTTGCCATTTTTCGTACACTATCGCTATACTTACCTTCTTTAGCTTTCATAACAGCTGAAGCTGCGCCACACGCATCTTTAAAACCATTTTTTTTGGCCCAAGCTGTAAACTTCCCTTGATTACTTTTTTTTATCTCAGGAAAATCTTTTTTTAAAAATGGAGAGTTCATATTTTATTACCTTCTTTATCTAATACTCCAGCTCCTATTAACACATCTTTACGTGTTACTTCGCCATCACCTGATAAATCTTCTAATTTTTTTAATGAACTCATAGAAGTTAAACCTGACAAAGAACCTTGTCTAGTCATACCATCTCCATAAATTGAATTAGCAGCAAATTGAGTTTTATCATTAAAAACTGGTGCAGCGCCACCCATAGTGTTAGACTGTGGTGGTAATTGATTTTGTATATTTGGGTTAACCGTACTTATTGGGTTCATAGTTTGACTTGGATCAATCATACCCATTTGTAAAAGTGCGTCTTTTTTCATCTTGTTTTGTCTTTGTTAAGATTATGTATTGCTGTTATTAAAACTTTATCTGTATATGTTTTACCCTTCATTATAGGGTTTCTTCTTTTACTTGTAGGTAAATCTTCCTCACCTAACATAATACGGTACATTCTAGCTATTAGTTGTTTACACTTAAAAGAAACTTTATAGATATTGTACTTTTGAGTTGTTCTGTTTCGTTGTCTCCACGTTACAACCCAGTTGTTTTTTATCATTTTGTTCCAGCGCCTGTTGTCCCAACTGTAAGCGTAGGTACCGATTTTAAAATCTTGTTTAGTAAAAAAATTCATACAGTCAAAGTATATTAATAACTCTAAATCTGCATCATTTAAATTATTGTTTTTGCAAGCCCATTTACGAATTAACCTATAGTGTTTTAATAGGTTTAAATCCCTGATGTCACTTGCATTAACTTTTTTCATAACACAACTACAACATCTTGTAACTTAATAACAATAAATTTTTCTTTATTAAACTCTATACCGTGACCAGCAGCTTTGTCATAGTATATTATAGTATCTTTTTTTAATACTTTTATTTCATCACTAACAGAAATAATTTGAGCTTTTCTATATCTTAAATCTTCCCTGTCTTTTTCAACTATTAATAAACCTCCTTTAGTTTTTTCAGTAATTACTTTTTCTGGTTTAATAATTATATTATTACCTATTGCTTTCATTAGTTCTTATGTTGTTAATTACACAATCGGTTGATAATATTGTTGTTGCTACTGATACTGCATTTATTAAAGCACTTTTAGTTACAAGTAATGGATCTATAATTCCAGCTTTAATCATGTCTACATTTTTACCAGTAATAACATCTAATCCTTTACCTTTTATTTGGCCTATTAATCTTGGTAAACCTTTATGATCAATACCTGCATTGTTTAAAATAACTTTAAAAGGATATGCTATAGCATTTAAAAGTATTTGTTCTGCTAAATTTTTTGTTTTAATTGTTTCAGAAGCATTTAATAAAGCAATACCACCACCAGGCACAATACCTTCTTTAATAGCTGCTTTAGTAGCGCATATTGCATCTTCTATTCTATCTGCTTTTTCTTTTAACTCTATGTCAGAGTTTGCACCAACTTTAACAACTGCAATTTTAGCTGATAATCTTGCTAATCTTTTTTCTAATCTTATTACATGTGCTGGATTAGGTTTATTATCAAGTTCTTTTTTTACTGTTTCAATAGCTTTTATTACAGCATCACTTGGTTCACCAACTTGTATTATTGTATCTTTTTCACTAGTTATAGATTTTAAACAACTACCTAAAAACTCAGGTTGAATTAAATCCATATCATCTCCAAGATCTTCATTAATGACAGTAGCCCCTGTAAGCATAGCTAAATCATCTAATGTTTCACGTTTATTAACACCAAATGTAGGAGCGTTAATAATATTTATTTTAATATTACCTTTTGTTTTATTCATAGCAAGTGTAGACATAATAGGTGCTTCTACATCAGCAACTATCAACAAAGGCATATTATTTTTTATAACATACTCTAATACAGACTGTATTTGTCTTATGTTTTCTACTGGTGATTCTATAAGTAAAATAGCGGGTTTTTCTAACTCTGCAGTTTTTTTAGCTTTATTTGTAATAAAATGTTGGTTTGTTAAACCTTTATCATATTGAACTCCATCAACTAAATCAACATTTGTTTCAGGAAGTGATGAATGTTCCATCATTACAACACCTGTTTGACCAACAGATCTAAAAGCATCACCAATTATTTTACCAAGTTTAGGTTCATTATTAGTAGATATAGTAGCTATTTGATCTATCATATCACCTTTTACTGGTAAAGCATTTGTTTCTAAATACTTTAATACTTTTTTAAGAGCAGAATTTATACCTTGTTTTAAATCTCTACTGTTTATTTTTAAATTTTCTGCTTCTTTTAATATAGCATGAGATAAAACGGTAGCTGTTGTTGTACCATCTCCTGCTTCACTTACTGTTTTACGTGCTGCTTCTTTTAAAAGCCTTGCACCCATATTTTCTACAGGATCTAATAAAGTTATTGAATTAGCAACAGTAACACCATCTTTTGTTATTATAGGATTACCTTGATCATCTTCAAGTAACACACACTTACCGCTAGCACCTAAAGTAGAGCTAACGGCTTGTGTTAGTTTATTAATTCCTCTAAATACTTGACTTTGAGCTGCTTGCCCAAAATTAAGATTTTTGACTATTAAGTCTGACATATTTAATTAAATTTAATTTTATTTATTGAATTTTATTTAAAGGTCTTAACGACTTTTGGACCGTTTAAGAACTCTATTTTTTTCTTGTAATGCTCAACAGAAGCTATTACAGCTTCTTCTGCACCTTCAAGTGTTTCTCTACGGGTTACATCTATCCATTTTTCACAGCATGTGTCTTCTTCAGGATCGCAAGGACAATCTATGTCTTTATATTCCGTCTGATAGAAACCGTTAGGTAATTGGGTAATACGCCAGTTTTTCTTTTCGGCTACATGTTTCCAAAGGATTTTGGTTTTTTCTGAAATTTGTGGTTGACTATTCCACGAACTAGTCTGGTAATATAGTGTCATAAGGTTTGGGTTTTAATTGTTTGACATTTGGTTATAAAGTATATAGTTACTTGTTTTTTTTGTTTTTTAAGCTAAGGGGCTGTTTCTGTATATAAGTAACCAACTTGAGTTGCTGTTAATACGGTTGGAAATATCCTTATTTGATCCATTTGACCCGTTATTGGATTTCCTATACTAGTATTATCTCCAAACATAACAGTACTTCCAGTTACTGTACCTAAACCAGAGCCTGTACTATTACTAGCAACATTATTCAAATATACTATTGCTTCTGCACTATGATCCATTGTTACAGCTACATGATTCCATGTATTAAGATTAAAAGTTCCACTATATAAATTGGTATCGCCCGAATTATTCTGAAAATAATAACGGATTGTGTTTGTGGTGCTCCCTGTATCAATAGACCATCCATTTGAAACATATGTTGAAATAAACGCTGTATAAGTAGAACCAATTGCAGAAGCATTAAACCAAAATGAAATACTATAATCACTAGTTCCCCAAGTAAGAGGATTTGCAGCAAAATTTATAACAGAGGTACTCCCGTTAAAATTAGCTGCTTCATTAAATTTACCTGCGGAATAAGTTATAGCTGTTTGTGCATTTGAATTGTAATTTCCACATGTATCATTAGCATTACCATTTAGTTGATATAGAGCTGTAGCTGCTGTAGGATAATTACATACTCCTGTTGTGCCTGGTTGAGGTATAATTGTACTACTACTTAATTGATACCAATTAGATCCATCGTAATATTCTATTTTTTTATCTGTAGTATTATATCTAAATTCGCCATCAACAGCACTACTAGGTCTTCCATCTGTAACTGTTCCACTAAAAGTAACTGTTTGATTTGTGTTTGTAGTTGCAGTAACAACCCATATATTATCTCCTAGAGAGGTATTTGGAGCTATTGATCCTCCAGTACTACCATTTGCAGTTACACCACCTGAAAAACTAGCTGTAATTCCACTTGGAACCCTTATTATTATAACACCAGATCCACCTTCTGATGCACCATGATTGTATTCTCCACCGCCACCTCCGCCACCAGTATTAGCAGGTGCATTTACTGCTGCAGATCCAGTTGCGCTACCACCATTTGCACCTCCACCTTTACCTCCAGTATTAAAAGTTCCACTAGAAACACCACCACCGCCACCACCAGCAAAATAAACATCTGTACCATCAATCTCTCCAACGGTATAACTAGCTGCTATTGACGTATTAATAATGGTACTTATTGCACCATCTCCTCCTGTAGATTGACCATTTGTATTTCCATCTTCACTAGCACCACCACCGCCACCGGCAGGATAATTGGGAGGAGAATTAACAGAAGTACCTCCATTAAATCCTTCTGCAGGAGTAAAACCTCCAGCATTTCCTGCTCCAGGTGTTCCTGGGGCTTGAAAACCTCGACCTCCTCCAGATCCTCCAGAAGCACCATTACTGGTATTCCATCCACCATAACCACCACCAGTGGATGTTATACTACCAAAAGTAGAATCAGTTCCACTAGACCCAGTTCCACTACCACTTCCACCTTGACCTGCAGTACCATTTCCTCCAGTTCCAACTATAATTGAAATAGGTGATCCTAAAGCAGGAGTAAGAGCAGTACCACTAGGATATGAAGTGCGATAACCACCAGCACCACCACCACCTGAATTAGAATTACTTCCACCGCCACCACCTCCAGCTACAACTAAATAATGAACTGCAAGACCACTAGTAGGTCCTTTTGGTAGTACTACCCCAGCAAAATTATTAACCGCTGGAAAATCTATTAAATCAGGTGTTGTTATTTTTGTATTTGCCATTATTATTCGTTATATAAGTCTGTTACTTGAGTTGCTGATAACACACTAGGAAAAACACGAAATTGATCTATTTTACCATTAAAAAAACGCCAATCCGTACTAGCATTATAAATTCCTG
>TARA_Y200000002_G_scaffold150319_1_pt1 | contig 26546 bp, 23 predicted proteins | sample TARA_Y200000002 | Tara Oceans TARA_Y200000002 (sample SAMEA2619388) | marine metagenome | biome: marine biome (ENVO:00000447); feature: surface water layer (ENVO:00002042); material: "saline water (ENVO:00002010), including plankton (ENVO:xxxxxxxx)" | depth 5 m | reverse complement strand
GATATTAATGAACCTCTTGATGACATGGCAGAATCAAATTACGGACAACAGGTTAGTGTTTTCGGAAAAGAAACAAAGAAGCTTGGACCTCTAATTGATACTTTGGTGAATTTAGTTTGTAGGGTCAATATAAATAGCTCATGTCAAAGAGGCCCCGATATTTATCCATTTACAGGAAGAAAAGATTCTGCATTCAGTACATTAAGTGTTCATGATGCACTAAGATCATTTTCAATTCGTACGTTCGTTGCCTCAAAGGATAATAATGAAAATAATAAGATAATTAAGGATTTGTTAAGCTCTGATAATTCTAACTTTGTATCTACAGATTATATTCTTTAGATAATTTTCTTTTTTTTAATAAATATTATTTACATTAGAACAATCAATCTTTAAAAATGCTATTTTTTAACTACAACTTTGACTTCTATTACTTCTTTTATTTAAAAAGGATGTAGAGGCTGTTGTAATATAACTAATCAAAATTATTTATGGTCTCGAAATTTCGAGACTTTTTTTTTATGAAAAAAAATATAGGTATACAGGGAATAAAGGGTTCATTTCATCACATAGTTGCAAACAACTATTTTGAAGAAGATATTAATTTGATTGAATATCTTTCCTTCGAAGAATTGATTTTAAATTTATTTAATGATAAAATAGATTGTGCTATCATGGCAATAGAAAATTCTACTGCTGGATCTATTATTCCTAATTATGCATTGATTGATGAATATGGAGTAAATATTGTAGGTGAATATTATCTTCAAATAACACATAATTTGATTGCCTTAAAAGGTCAATCAGTTGAAGATATAAAAGAAGTTCAGTCTCATCCCATGGCTCTTCTTCAATGCAGAGATTTTTTTAAAGATAATGCGAATATTGTTTTAATCGAGGATAAGGACACGGCTCAGGTAGCAAAGAAAATTTCTGAGAATAAAATAAAGGGTTTAGGTGCAATTGCAAGTGATTTAGCCTCAAAAATTTATGGGCTGGATATTATAAATGATAATATTCAAACTATAAAAAGGAATCAAACAAGATTTGTTATTCTTCAAAAAAAAGGTCCAACTAAAAACTTAAATTTTAATAAGGCCTCGGTAAAATTTGAACTGGATCATAAAAGGGGAAGCTTGGCAGCTATTTTAAATGTTTTAAGTGATTGTAAGTTAAATTTAACCAAGATTCAATCAATGCCTAAGATTCAAACTCCGTGGAGATACTCATTTTTTGTTGATGTCACTTTTGATAAATTAGAAGATTATTTTAAGGCTAAGTCCATAATTGAAATTATGGCTAAAGACTTTAAAGTATTAGGTGAATACAAAAACTCAAAAGATGATTGAATTTTCAAAAAGAATAGAAGGATTAAGTGAGTATTATTTTTCCTCCAAGCTGAGAGAGGTAAAGTCTTTAATTGACTCTGGAGAAGATATAATCAACCTTGGAATTGGGAGTCCAGATTTATCTCCTCCAACTCCGGTAATAAAAAAATTAAAAGATTCGTTAAATATTGCTGGAGCGCATAAATATCAAAGCTATATCGGAGTTGAAAAATTTAGAAAGGAAATATCAAATTTTTATAAGTTACATTATAATTGTGATTTAAATTATCAATCAGAAATTTTACCATTGATTGGAAGTAAGGAGGGAATTTTTCATATTTCAATGTCTTTTCTCTCTGAAGATGATAAAGTCTTAATACCAAACCCCGGATATCCAACATATTCATCAATAACAAAGTTGATTGGAAATGAAATTATATATTATGATTTAAATGAAAAAAATAACTGGTTGCCTGACTTGGAGCAATTAACTAAACTTGACTTATCTAGTGTTAAGATAATATGGATTAATTATCCTCATATGCCAACAGGAGCAGTAGCATCCCAAGAGTATTTTTCTGAAATTATAAATTTTGCGAAGTCTAATAATATTTTAATCGTAAATGATAATCCATATAGTTTCATTTTAAATGATAATCCATTAAGTATTATGAATGTTAACGGAGCAAGAGATATTTGTATTGAGTTAAATTCTTTAAGTAAAAGTTTTAACATGGCTGGATGGAGATTAGGGTTTGCTGTGGCAAATCCTGAATACATTTCAAATATTTTAAAGGTGAAAAGTAATGTTGATTCAGGCATGTTTTTTCCTATACAAATGGGTGCTGTCTCAGCATTAAGTCAATCAAAGGATTGGTTTAAAAACTTGAACTTTGAATATTCAAAAAGAAGAAAATTAGTATGGGAATTAGCTGATAAATTAAATTGTAATTTTTCAAGATCTTCATCGGGAATGTTTGTTTGGGCTAAGATTAAAAGTAATAAAACCTCTATAGATTATGTGGATAGTCTTTTAAATGAAACAGGTATTTTTATTGCACCTGGCAGTATTTTTGGATCAAATGGTGAAGGATATGTAAGGATTTCACTCTGCAATTCTGAAACCAATATTAAGAAAGCAATATTAAGATTATGAAAAAGAAAATTTATGTGATTGGTGTTGGTCTTATTGGTGGCAGTTTTGCCATTGATATGAGAAAGTTATTTCCAAAATCTACAATTATTGGAATAGACAAGTCAGAAATTCACCTTCAGAAAGCTCTTGAGTTGAAATTAATCGATGAAACATCTGAACTTTCAAAAATAAATAATCCAGATATTATTGTAATCTCAGTCCCTGTAAAATCCATACTTAATATTCTGCCGATCGTTTTAAAATCTGTGAATAATAATAGCTTAGTTATTGATTTTGGTTCCACAAAAAAAAGTATTTGCCAAAGTATAAAAGACCATCCTAATCGTCAAAATTTTCTAGCTACTCATCCGATTGCTGGAACAGAATTCTCAGGACCCGTGGCTGCTCATGAAAGCTTATTCGAAGGAAAAAATATAATTATATGCGATAAGGATAAAACAGATAAATCAATACTTGAGCGTGGACTAAAAATATTTAACTTAATGAAAATGAAAATTGGCTATATGGACTCTGATTCTCATGATAAGCATATTGCTTACGTCTCACATTTATCCCATATAAGTTCTTTCATGTTAGGTAAAACCGTGATGGATGAAGAAAAAAATGAAAAGAATATTTTTGATATGGCTGGGAGTGGTTTTGAATCAACAGTTAGATTAGCAAAAAGTTCACCTGAAATGTGGACAGATATTTTTGAGGATAATAAAAAAAATATTATTAAATCATTAGATGATTACATTGAAAATTTAGTACATATAAATTCTTTGATTAAAAAAGATAGATTCAATGAAGTTGAATCTCAATTAAAGTCAACTAATTATATAAAAACAATTTTAAAAGGAATAAATTAGAATATGAAGAATAGTAAAAATTTGAGAAAATGGTTGGATGATATGAATCTTTTACACCCACTTTTAATTGCAGGACCATGTAGTGCCGAAACAGAGAATCAAGTTTTAGATATTGCACACCAGCTTAAAGATTCTGATACAATAGTTTATAGAGCAGGTATTTGGAAGCCAAGAACAAGACCTGGAAATTTTGAAGGTGTTGGATCTTTAGCATTACAGTGGATGAAAAAAGTAAAAAAAGAGACAGGAATTCTTACTACTACCGAGGTTGCTAATGCTAACCATGTTGACTTAGCACTTAAAAATGAAATTGATATTTTGTGGATTGGAGCTAGGACAACTGTAAGCCCGTTTATCGTCCAAGAAATCGCGGAAGCACTTCGAGGTACTGAAAAAATTGTTCTAATTAAAAACCCTGTAAACCCTGATTTATCCTTATGGTTAGGAGCAATTGAAAGATTTTTTTCTTCAAATATTAAAAATATTGGAGCAATACATAGAGGGTTTTCAACTTATGAAAAAACAAAATATAGAAATAATCCAGAGTGGCAAATTGCTATTGATCTTCAAAGAAGACTTCCTGATTTGCCATTGATTCTGGACCCCTCACACATAGCTGGAAGAAGAGATCTTATTTTTGATTTATGTCAAACTGCACTAGACTTAAATTATGATGGATTGATGATTGAATCACATAATGATCCAGATAATGCATGGAGTGATGCCAAACAGCAAATAACACCTGAAAAGTTAAAAGAATTGACTAAAAATCTTAGAATCAGACGTATCACAAATGATGATGAAGCATACTTAGATAATTTAGATAATTTAAGAGCTCAGATTAATGTTCATGACAATCAATTAATCAATATCTTGAGCAATAGAATGAAAGTTGCAGAAAAAATTGGTCTTTTAAAGAAAAAAAATAATGTTGCTGTACTTCAGTCTAAAAGATGGAATGAAATTTTAGGGAAAATGATTTTAGAGGGTGATGAAAAAAACTTAAGTGAAGAATTTATTTTAAAAGTTTTCAAGGCAATTCATCAAGAATCAATAAATCACCAAGAAAAAATATTAAAGAATTAAACATATTTGAAAGGATTAGTCTACAAATCAACAGGTTCATGGTACACGGTTAAATCAGAAACCGGAGACACATTTGATTGTAAGATTAAAGGGAAACTTAGACTGGAAAATATAAATAGTACAAACCCAGTGGTAGTTGGAGATTTTGTTGAATTTGATGTTGAAGACCACGATCAGCAAGAAGTTGGTATTATTAAAAAAATATTTGAAAGAAGAAACTATATTTTAAGAAAGTCTGTTAATCTATCAAAGCAGACACATATTTTAGCATCAAATATAGATCTTCTTTTACTGGTTATTACTTTAAAAAATCCGATTACAACTACTAGTTTTATTGATAGATTTTTAGTAAGTGCTGAAGCGTATTCAATCAAAATCCTGCTAGTTTTTAATAAGTGCGATTTATATGATGAAGCAGATGAAGATTCATTAAATTCCCTAATTAATATTTATGATAGTATTGGTTATGAAACAATTAAAACATGCGCAAATTTAGGTAAAGGTATTAAAGAATTGGAGAATAAAATATCAAATAAAACCATAATGTTAGGAGGACATTCCGGTGTGGGTAAAACATCAATAATTAATGCAATAGATGGTGCTTTAAATTTAAAAGTAGGTAATATTTCTGATCAACATTCACAAGGTAAGCATACAACTACTTATGCGGAACTTTATGATCTTGAAAATAACATTAAACTAATAGATACACCAGGGATAAAAGGATTTGGATTAGTGAATTATAATATAGATGAAATTAGTAATTTTTTTCCTGAATTTTTTAATGTTAAATCAAAATGTAAGTTTAATAATTGTATACATTTAAACGAGCCTAAATGCTATGTGAAAGAAAAAGTAAAGTCTGGAGAAATTTCAAAATCTAGGTATGATAGCTATATTCAAATAATAAATGATGATAATTTAAAACACAGATAAATTGAAATTAGTTATTCAAAGGGTAATAGAATCAAATTTAACAATTGATAAAAAGATATATTCTTCGATTGGATACGGAATGGTAATATTCATTGGAATTTCTGCAAATGATAATGAAAGTTTTTTGAACAAAATAGCAAGTAAAGTTTCAAAACTTAGAATTTTTAATGACGAATTTGGGAAAATTAATAAAAATATAAATGATATTAATGGAGAAATTTTATTGGTTAGTCAATTTACTTTGTATGCAGACACAAAAAAAGGAAATCGCCCAAGCTTTATTAAAGCTGCCAAACCAGAAAATGCTATTAAAATTTATAATAGTTTTATAAAAGAATTACAAACATATATAAATACAAAAATTAAGACAGGAAAATTTGGTGCTGACATGAAAATTAATTTGATTAATGATGGCCCGGTAACAATAATCTTAGAAAACTAAACACTTATGAAAACTTCCACAAAAACCAAAAAAACTACCTTTTTTATTAGCATTTTTTTGATGAGTCTATTGACATTTTCACAAAATGATGAAAAAAAATCAAAGGATGATAGCTCAGACAAAAAGGAGAAAAAAGAAAAAGTTTATTCAGATTTAATTAATGAAGATGCGATAACCGACAATGGTTTATTTGATGTTCACAAAGTTGATGACAAATATTACTATGAAATTAACGATACTCTTTTAGGTAGAGATATGTTAATGGTTACTAGAGTTGTAAATCTTTCAAAAGAAATTCCTATTAATCGTCATAAAATGAGTGAACAGGTTTTAAGTTGGCAGAGATTCAATAATAATATTTTATTAAAGGAAATTTCATACTCGAACTATGCATCTGATTCTCTTCCAATAAAGGAGGCAGTTTCTAATGCCAATTTTGAACCAATAATTGCAAGTTTTAAAATAGAGGTTACCAATAAGGATAAAAATTCAGTAGTCATAGATGTCACTAGTTTATACAAAAATGATGTCAAATCATTTGGATATCCGCAATTTAGTAGAAAGAGAAATAAAATTACAGGTTTAGATTCTAAACTTTCATTTATTGAATCAATAAGAAGTTTTCCCTTTAATATTGAGGCAAAACACATTAAAACATATAAATCCTCTGAGGCAAAAAATGGTCAGATTTCTATGGTTTTAAATAATTCAATGATTCTTCTACCTAAGGAGCCAATGAAGAGAAGGTATTATGACGAAAGAGTTGGATGGTTTACAACAAGTCAAACAGATTATGGAATCGATAATCAAGAAGCAGAGACTGTTAGATATCTAGATAGATGGAGATTAGAAATTAAAGATGAAGATATTGAAAAATATAAAAGAGGAGAGTTGGTTGAACCAAAAAAACCTATCGTATATTATGTGGATAGAGCAACTCCCAAAAAGTGGAGAAAATATTTAAAGCAGGGAATTGAAGATTGGCAAGCAGCCTTTGAAGTTGCTGGTTTCAAAAATGCAATTATAGCAAAAGACCCTCCATCTAAGGAGGAGGATCCTGATTGGAGCCCAGAAGATATTAGATATTCTGTTGTGAGATATTTAGCTTCACCTACTTTAAATGCGAACGGACCCCATGTTAGTGATCCAAGATCTGGAGAAATAATTGAATCAGATATTAATTGGTATCATAATGTAATGAAATTACTTAGAAATTGGTATTTTATTCAGACATCAGCTGTAGATCCAGATGCAAGAAGTACTGAATTTAAAGATGAATTGATGGGAGAGTTGATTCGATTTGTTTCAGCACATGAGGTAGGACATACAATTGGTCTTCCACATAATATGGGTAGTAGTAGTGCCTTTCCTGTTGATTCACTCAGGTCAGCAACTTTCACAAAAAAATATGGAACTGCACCCTCTGTTATGGACTATGCACGATTTAATTATGTTGCTCAGCCAGAAGATAAGGGAGTTGTTCTAATGCCATCTCACTGGGATTCTCCAAATGTTGGTATTTATGATAAATTTTCGGTAATGTGGGGATACAAACTTATTCTTGATGTTACAGAAGAGGAGGAAAAAGATATTTTAAAAAAATGGATTATTGAAAAGGAAGATGATTTAATGTACAGATTTGGACCAAGTGGTGGTATTGATCCAAGTTCACAAACTGAAGATCTAGGTGATAATGCAATTAAAGCAAGTAGTTATGGAATAAAAAATCTCAAGAGAATTGTTCCAAACCTAATGGAATGGACAACTAAAGATGGTGAGAACTATGACGAGTTGGAATACATGTATTCGCAAGTTCTAAATCAATTCAGAAGATATATGGGGCATGTAACTACCAATATTGGTGGAGTATATCAATATTATAAAACCTCTGATCAAGACGGAGCAGTATATACACATGTAGATAAAAATCATCAAAAAGAATGTTTAATATTTCTGAATGAAAATTTATTTGAAACTCCTACATGGATGATAAACAAAGAAATTTTAAATAAAATTGAATATGCAGGTACTACCGAGAGAATTAGATCATTACAATCAGGTTATCTAAATAGAATTCTAGACTTTGGAAGAATGGCAAGAATGATTGAAAATGAAGCATTAAACGGCTTAAACTCATATTCTTTAAATGAAATGATGAATGATCTAAAAAGAGGAATTTGGTCTGAATTGAAAGATACTAAAACTATTGATGTTTACAGAAGAAATTTACAAAGAAGCTATATTTCAAGATTAACATATATTATGAAAAATGATCAAGAATTCAGATCCGGATGGGAGGATTATATAACAAATGTAAATGTAAATGTTTCTGATATTAGATCAATAACAATGGGCTCCTTATTAGATCTAAAAAAAGATTTAAAAAGAGCTGTAAAAAAATATTCTGATAATGCCATCAAGAGTCATATAAATTATTGTATTTCAATGATTGATGAGGCTTTAAAAAACAGCTAACAAAAATTCATAAAATGGAAATAAAAAATTTACAGTTAAAAGTTGATAATTGGATAAAAAAACACGGGGTAAGATATTTTAATGAATTGACAAATATGGCTCAACTTACTGAAGAAGTTGGTGAAGTAGCTCGTATAATTTCCCGTCAATATGGAGAACAAAGTTTTAAAGAATCCGACAAAGAGGTTGATTTAGCTGGTGAACTTTCGGATGTTTTATTCGTTTTGTTATGTCTTGCAAATCAAACAGGAGTTGACCTTCAAACATCGTTCGACAATAGACTAAATATGAAAGCAAAACGAGATCATGATAGACATCATTCAAATCAAAAACTTGACTAATGAATCTTTCATTGAAGAGTGCTAAACTTGAAGATGCTCATATTGTTATTCCAGGATCGAAAAGTGAATCTAATAGGTTATTAATTTTAAGCTCGCTTTTTAAAAAGTTGTCTTTGGAAAATATTTCAAATTCAGATGACACAAATTATTTATTAAAAGCTCTGAGTTCTAAATCAAGTACTATTGATATCGGTCATGCAGGAACGGCAATGAGATTTTTAACCTCATACTTTTCATTAACCACTAAAAAAGAAATAGAATTAAGAGGCTCTCAAAGAATGCATAATCGACCAATTAAAATACTAGTGGATTCTCTTCGTGAAATCGGGGCCTCAATTCATTATATAGATAAGGAAGGTTATCCACCTCTTCTGATTAAACCATCCGAATTAATTTGTAAGAATTTGATTATAGATTCTTCAACAAGCAGTCAATATATATCATCTTTATTATTAATCGCCCCTAAGATTTCTGGTGGATTGAAAATACAATTAACAGGAAGGGAGACATCCAAGCCATATATTGACATGACCATTTCTTTACTAAAAAAACTTGGGGTTGAAATTACTACAACAGATAACCAAATATCTATTTGTGAACTTCAGAAAATTGAATCTAAAAAACATTATATTGAGTCTGACTGGTCATCAGCCTCCTATTTCTATTCAGTAGTTGCACTAGCAAAAATTGGTTATACTTTGAAGCTTTCAAAATTTTCTTTTAAAAGTTTACAAGGTGATTCTAAAGTTGCAGACATTTACAAATCATTTGGGGTTAAAACAATATATAAAGATGATCTTGTAATTTTAAAAAAAGTCGAATCGAATACCGATAAATTTTCATTTGATTTAACTTCAAACCCAGATTTAGCACAAACAATTTGTGTCACTTGTTTGGGTCTTGGTATTAAATGTAGTTTAACCGGTCTACATACATTAAAAATTAAAGAAACAGATAGACTTTTAGCATTAAAGAAGGAGTTAAGCAAGTTTAATCTAAAAGTTATAATTACCGATGATTCCATTTCTTTTGATAATGTTGATTTTTTAAAACCAAATGTAGTAATAGAAACATATGATGATCACAGAATGGCAATGTCATTCGCTTGTTTAGCGACTAAAGTTAAAATTATAATCAAAGATCCTAAAGTTGTAAGTAAATCCTACAGTTCCTTTTGGTCAGATTTAGAGAGAATAGCTATATATTCTGAATAATTTTGTCAAATTACTTGACATCCCCTATTTCCACATTGTATATTTGCAACTTTCAATACCCCCTTTAATATGAGAATGAAACTTTCAGATTTCAATTACGAACTTCCCAAAGAATTAGTTGCTGAATATCCAAATAAAAATCGTGATGAAGCTAGATTAATGGTGATAGATAGAAAAGACTATTCAATTCAACATAGGCAGTTTAAAGATATGATTGAATACTTTGATGAGAACGATGTAATAGTACTAAACAACACAAAAGTATTTCCAGCTCGTTTGTACGGAAACAAAGAAAAAACCGGAGCTAGAATTGAAGTTTTTTTACTCCGTGAGCTAAATGCTGAACAGAGGTTATGGGATGTGCTAGTTGATCCAGCTAGAAAAATCAGAATAGGAAATAAATTGTATTTTGGAAATGATAATACACTTGTTGCAGAAGTTATTGACAATACAACATCTAGGGGGCGAACTTTGAGGTTTCTTTGTGATGTTGGTTATGAAGATTTTAGAAAACTTTTAATTGATTTAGGTGAGACCCCATTACCAAAATATATAAATAGAGAAGTTGAGCCAGAGGATAAGGATCGATATCAGACTATTTATGCCAAAAATGAAGGAGCTGTTGCAGCTCCAACAGCTGGATTACACTTTTCAAAACATCTCATGAAAAGACTTGAAATTAAAGGTATAAATTTCTCAGAAGTTACTTTACATGTTGGTCTTGGTTCATTTTACCCTGTAGAGGTAGAAGATTTATCAAAGCACAAGATGGATAGTGAAAGGGTAATTATTGAAGGTGATTCTGCAGCCATTATTAATAAAGGACTGGCAAATAAAAAGCGAATATGTGCAGTTGGAACAACTGTGATGAGAGCAATTGAAAGCTCAGTATCTTCAATGGGAACCCTAAATGAATATGATGGATGGACAAATAAATTTATTTTTCCTCCTTACGATTTTTCAATTGCTAATTCAATGATAACCAATTTTCATATGCCTAAATCAACACTATTGATGATGACATCTGCCTTTTTAGGTAATGATTTTATTAAGAAAGCCTATGAAGAAGCGATTAAGGAAAAATATAATTTCTTTAGTTATGGAGACTCAATGCTAATCATTTAAAATTTTGTCTTCTAAAAAGGACATTAGATCACTTAACGAAGATGAGTTAAAAGAAATTTTAACTAATAATTCCTTTAAATCATTTAGAGCAAATCAAATTTATCATTGGATTTGGAAAAAATCAGCTCATAGCTTTGATGAAATGTCCAATCTACCTGAAAGTTTAATAAAATTTCTCAAAGATAATTTTGTTATAAATTTTATAAAGGTTCATAGAATGCAAAAAAGCTCTGATGGTACAATAAAAAATGCTATTAAGCTTTTTGATGGATATATTGTCGAGTGTGTCTTAATCCCAACAAAAAATAGAATTACCGCATGTGTCTCCTCGCAGGTTGGTTGTAGTTTAAACTGTAAATTTTGTGCAACCGCAAAACTTAAAAGAATGAGAAATCTAAATCCTGATGAAATTTATGATCAGGTAGTTTTAATCCATCAGCAAAGTATTGAGCATTTTCAGAGACCCCTAACAAATATTGTATTTATGGGTATGGGTGAACCATTAATGAATTATAATAATGTTTTGAGTTCTATTGGAAAAATCACTTCAAAATCAGGTTTGGGAATGTCTCCAAAAAGAATAGTTGTTTCGACCTCAGGAATTCCAAAAATGATAAAAAAAATTGCTGATCAGGGAGTAAAATTTAAACTTGCAGTTTCCTTACATTCTGCGATAGATGAAAAAAGAACCTCAATTATGCCATTTAATGATAAAATGAATCTAATTGAATTGGAAGAGGCCTTGAAATATTGGTATGATAAAACAAAAAAAATTATAACTTATGAATATGTTGTTTGGAAGGACATTAATGATCGTGATGAGGATATTGCAGCCTTGGTCAAACTTTGTAAAAGAATTCCAAGTAAGGTTAATCTTATTCAATATAATAGCATTGATGATCCAGGTTTTGTTCAAGCATCAGATGATATAATTGCTAAATATGTTAAAACCTTAGATTTAAATAAGATTAAGGCAACTATCAGAAAATCTAGGGGTCAGGATATTGATGCGGCCTGTGGCCAACTTGCAAATAAGTCGTAAACCAATTATCTTATTTATTATTTATCGAGAATAATTCCTTAAATTAATTGATTCAAATAAATTTTTAAATTGATTTCAAAAAGAACTATAGAAAAAGTTTTTGAAACTGCTCGAGTCGAGGAAGTTATCGGAGATTTTGTTCAGCTTAAAAAATCTGGATCAAATTATAAGGGCTTAAGTCCTTTCACCGAGGAAAGAACTCCAAGCTTTATGGTTTCTCCGGCAAAACAGATTTGGAAAGATTTTTCCAGTGGAAAGGGCGGCACTGTTATAACATTTTTAATGGAGCATGAACAGTACTCTTATCCTGAGGCCATCAAATATATCGCTAATAAATACAATATTGAAGTTGAGGAAACCGAAAGAACACCAGAACAAATCTCTCAGGATAATGAAAAGGAGAGTTTATTTTTAGTATCCGATTTTGCAAAAAATTATTTTAAAAAAAACCTCTTTGAAGATGAGGGTAAAACAGTTGCGTTAAGTTATTTAAAGGAAAGAAATTTTAATGATAAAATTATTCAAAAGTTTGAAATTGGATATTCGGTAAATGCAAAGGATAATTTCTCTGAAGCTGCTATTCATGCAGGATATAAATTAAACTTTTTAGAAAAAACTGGCTTAACAATTGTCAAAGAAAATGAAAATATTGACAGATTCAGGGGAAGGGTTGTTTTTCCTATTAGAAGTATGTCTGGAAGAATTTTGGGATTTGGTGGTAGAATTTTGGGTTCTTCAAAAAATATTGCTAAGTACATTAATTCCCCCGAAAGTTTAATTTACCAAAAGAGTAAAGTTTTATATGGGATATTTGAAAGTAAGCAATCAATAGTAAAGAATGACAATTGTTTTTTGGTTGAAGGCTACACTGATGTGATAAAAATGCATCAATGTGGAATTTCTAATGTTGTTGCTTCTTCTGGCACAGCGCTGACTGAAAATCAAATTAGACTAATAAATAGGCTAACCAAAAATATTACTGTTGTATTTGACGGTGATGCTGCAGGCTCTAGGGCGGCTCTTAGAGGTATTGACTTGATATTAGAGCAAGGAATGAACGTAAAAATATGTAATCTACCTGAAGGTGATGATCCTGATTCTTTTGTTTCTAATAAAAATTTAGAAGAAGTTCAGTCATATTTAAATAAAAACTCTAAAGATTTTATCGTTTACAAAGCATCATTATTATTAAATGATTCAGAAAATGATCCTGTAAAAAAGGCTGCAGTAATTAGGGATATGGTTGAAAGTATTTCTAAAATCTCTGATTATATTAAACGTGAATTATATATAAAGGAGTGTTCAAGTATAATGAACATTAGCGAGCAGGTGTTATATAGCACCTTGGCTCAAATTGCTAAGAAAGATTTTAATAATTTAAAGAAGAAGCCTGTAAAAGAATTTGAGCCAATCTCAATTGTTAAAAGTGATAAAAAGAAAAGTCAGGTTAATGAATTATACGAACTTGAAAGAAAAATCATTGAAATATTAATTTTATACGGAAATGATTTAATTGATTTCGATGAAGAAGTTTTTTCACAAAGTAAAGATGGTGGTTCAACTAGAAAAAATTCGACGAGATCATTAAAAGTTTTTGAAAAAATCTATATGGACTTACATATTGACGAAATGGAGTTTTCAAATGACAATTTTAAAAATATTTATTTTAGGATAATTGAATGTTTTAATGAAAATAAAGAAATCAATATTGATAAATTTATCAATGAATTAAGCGACGAGCAACAGTTAGAGGTGACTAATATCGTTATGGATAACGAAAAGTATTTTTTACATGATTGGGAAAAAAATAATATATACCCCAAAAGAAAAAAAGACACTCTTGCACAGCTGACTATTGAGACGGTCTTAAATCTAAGGTGTTTCTTAATTGATAAAAAAGTTAACGGATTTAGGGATGAAGTCAAGGAAAATCAATTGGATAAAAATAATCTTGAAGAGGTCATAAACTATTCAAAATTAAAGAAGCTATTATCCGAAAAGTTAAACAGAGTTTTATGATTTTAATTCCCTTGGGATTTTACAAATTGGAATACCAATCATTTTATGTTTGTTAGCCATATGATGTTTAATATATATATCATATTTTCCCTTTAACTCATCAGCTATCTCGTCAGGGTCTACTCCTTTTTCTAAAATATTCATTATTAGTTCTAAATCATTGTATGTTGCCCCTATTTGATCTTCATCAGATCTATCATCATCCCATAAACCGTCTGTCGGTTTTGCATCTATAATCTTGTCATTGATTTGTAGTGCTTTTGAAATTTTAAATACTTCAGACTTCATTAAATCAGCAATAGGGCTTATATCAACTCCACCATCTCCGTATTTTGTATAAAATCCAATTCCAAAATCTTCAACTTTATTACCTGTCCCAACAACTATTGAGTTATTAATTCCTGCATAATAATATAAAGTAGTCATTCTAATTCTAGATCTGGAATTGGCAAGCGCTAAGTTATTTTCCGAAGAATTATTTTCAACTGTAGATTTGAACTCGTTAAAAACTTTTGTTAAATCAATATCTATCGAATTAACATTTTTAAATTTATTTTTCAACCAATTGATGTGTTTATTCGCTCTATTGTACTGTTCTTCTTTTTGTCTTATAGGCATATTTAGGCACAATGTATTGATGCCAGTCATCGCACATAATGTTGATGTTAATGCAGAATCAATACCACCAGAGACTCCTACAACAAAACCATTAACTCCGTTGACTTCCTTATAATTTTTAATCCAACTAACAATAAAATCTATTGTTTTAGATGTTTTCATTTAATAAAATATTAGCTCAAAAAGTATATTATATTTGTAATACAAAAATATATAAAACCTATGTCAATTTCTCTGCCAAACTACACAAAAAATAAGTTAATGATTTTATTTTTTTTTATTGTAGTTTCCTGTAATGAAAAAGTTGATAAAACCAATAAATATATTATTGATAGGTTTGAAAAACAATTTTATAATTCCAAGCCAATTGAGTTAAATGAACTCAAAAAAAAATATCCTTATTTTTTTCCTAAATCATTCCCAGAGAGTGTTTGGGTAGAAAGACTTAATGACCCCATACAACAAGAAATTTTTAACGAAATTCAGAAAGAGTATGAATCTGTAAATTTTTTAGAATTGGAAATTTCTGGTTTTTTCAATAGAAATTTAGAGATAAATAAAAACTTTATTAAACCCAAAGTCATAACAGTTAATACAGATATTGATTACAGAAATAAAATTATTCTTGCTGATTCAATATTAATTATAGGTTTAGACAATTATTTAGGCTCAACACATCGCTTTTATGAAGAAATACCTTTGTACTTAAAAGAAGATTTTACAAGTTTAAATATTTTATCAGATATTGCTGAACAATTTGCGATTGACATAGTGCCAAGAATTGAATTTTATACATTTCTTGATAAAATAATTTATTATGGGAAAATTTTATATTACAAAGATTTCTGTCTAAACATTGAAGATAGACTTAAAATTGGATATTCTATAGATAAAATGAAATGGGCAAAAGAAAATGAATATTTTGTTTGGACTTATTTCATTGAAAATAATATCTTATTTAATCCAGATAATAATCTGATGAATCAATTTATATTTGATGCTCCATTTTCAAAATTTTATTTAGAAATTGATAATGAGTCGTCTGAAAAGATAGGTAAATATATAGGTTGGCAGATTGTTAAATCTTACATGAATAACAATAATGTATCATTAACGGAATTACTAAAAACAAGTCCAACTGATATTTATAATAAATCAAAATATAAGCCTAACAAGTAATGAAAAATAAAAAATCTAAAATAGAAATTCTTGTGGAATTAGATGAAAATAAAATTCCTGAGAAAATACATTGGTCAGCAAGTGATGCTGGCATAAAAAATAGTGAAACTAAAGCTACGTTTCTATCTGTATGGGATTCAAATAGAAAAGAAAGTTTGAGAATTGACCTTTGGACAAAAGATATGCCATTAGATGAAATGAAAATATTTTTTTATCAGATACTTACAAGTATGACTGCAACATTTAAAAGAGCTACACAGGATGAAAAAATGTCACAAACTATGTTAGATTTTTGTGATTACTTTGCTGAAAAATTAGAGATAAAAAAATAGTTTTACCATTCATTTTTTTTGTTACCGTCAAGTCTTAAAAATATCGATAGTAATAAAGTAAATGCTATCAAACTTGAACCCCCATAACTTAAGAAGGGTAATGGGATTCCAATTGTTGGGGTTAATCCAAGGACCATCCCAATATTAATCATAAAATGAATAAATAAAATTGAAGCAGTACAATAGCCATATACTCTGCTAAATTTGTTTTTCTGATTTTCAGATAAATATATTATTCTAATTATCAGGACTGTGTATAAGAGAATTATAAATACGCCGCCAAAAAACCCCCATTCTTCACCAACCGTACTAAAAATATAATCACTGTGTTGTGCCGGAACAAAGTTCCCCATGGTACGAGTACCTTTTAAATAACCCTTTCCTGTAAGACCCCCAGAACTAATAGCCTTCTTAGATTCATTTAAATTATATAAAATGGTCCTTTCCATTTGCTTAATTTTATTTGGATCCTTTTCTAAATTAAGCCATACTTTTATATAGTTTTTTTGATGATTTCTAAGGATATTATCATAACTATATATAGTTCCAAAGCAGGTTATTAGACATAAAGATGATAAAGAAATTATTTTAATAATTTTATTTCTGACCTTCCTTTTAAATAGATAATAGATTAAAATAAAAGATATTGCAACTGATGCTGTAACTGATGCTGAAAGTTTTAATGATAGAATCGCGAGGATAATTATACTAAAAATAGCTTTTACATAGTTTTGTGAAATTCCCTCACGATATAAAACAAAAAATAAAGAGAAAAAAACAATTGAGCTGCCGGTATCATTTTGAAAAACTATTATAATAATGGGGATAAAAATGATAAGGAAAAGTTTCAGCTGATCATTTGTATTTTTTAAATCTGTCTGAAAGTCACTAATATATTTAGAGACTGCAAGTGCTACTGTAATCTTTACAAATTCACTTGGCTGAAGATTAAACCCTCCTATAGGAAACCATGACAAAGCCCCATTAACTCTTTTTCCAAATAAGAATAGGCATAACAAAACAATCAATGAGATTAAATAAAAAATACTAGAAAATCTTTCATAAAATTTAACCTCAATTGAAATTGCAATAAACCCCAAAAAAATTGAGATTAAGGCATATAAAAGTTGTTTGCTGTAAAGATTAGAAAGATCCAGAAAATTTACTTCTTCACCTGAGATACTTGATGATAAAATATTACCTACACCAAAACCCAGTAATAAAAAATAAATCAGAATTATAACCCAATCTAGTTTAAGTATATTTTTTCTCTGGCCAATCAAAGTTTATTAATTTTAAATGGTTTATTTGAGAAGGGTTTTTGGTACTCATCGTCTAAACTTTTATTTATGACAAGGTTTTCAATTCTTTGATTACTAATATTACCTTTTAAATATTTTTCAATCATTAAGCTTGAAATTCTTCCTGCCCATGTTGAACCATAATACCCATTTTCAACTAAAACAGCTATTGCAATTTGAGGATTATTTTTTGGTGCATATGCTACAAAAATAGAGTGATCTGTAAGTTGGGTTTTTTTACCGTTTATTTTTGTAAAATTTTCAGCAGTTCCAGATTTTCCACATATTTCAATTCCTGGAATATTTAAAAGTTTTCCTGTACCACTTTCGTAAACTTTTGAAAGACCGACTTCAATTATATCAAAATATTTTTTTTCAATGTCAATTGTTTTTTTCTCTTTAAACCTCATTGGAATAGAATCTCCCTCGATTTTTTTAATTATGTGAGGTGTGTAATAAAATCCCTTGTTTGCAACAGCAGCTATCATATTAGCTAGCTGAATAGGGGTTACAAGTATTTCTCCCTGACCTATTGAATTTGAAAGGTTTGTTGTTGGACCCCATCTAAAGTCAGGATACCACCTATCATAAAATTCTGAAGTTGGAATCATACCTTTTTTTCCTATCGGCAGGTCGTTGTTTAGATAGTTTCCTAAACCAAAACTTTTAACACTTTCACTCCATGAATTGAAGTTATCCGAAATTTCATTGTTTTTACTAATAGTTTTTCTATAAATATCTGCAAAGTATGAATTGCATGATTCAGAAATTGCATTATAAATATTTCTGTAACCACCTCCGCAGTGACATTTCATAGATTTTTTATTTCTTCCGTATATATATTGACCTTTGCAAAAAATTGTACTCTTTTCATTGATAACCTTCTCCTCCAATGCAATTAATCCAACAATAACTTTAAACGGAGATCCCGCTGGAAATGTAGACAGAAGACCTTTATCTAATAGAGGTTTATAAATACTGTCTTGGTATAATTCGAAGTAGTTTTTTGACCTTTCTCTGCCAACCAATAGATTTGGGTTATATGAGGGGGCAGAAACAAGTGTTAATAATTCACCAGAGCTAGGTTCAATAGCTATAATTGCCCCTTTCTTATTAGACATTAAAAGCTCGCCATATTTTTGAAGTTCCGAATCAATTGTAATAGTCAAATCATTTCCGGCAATTGAATTAATGTCATTTAGACCATCATTGAAACTCCCAATATCTCTGTTAAATCTGTCTTTTTGAATAAACTTAATTCCTTTTTTGCCCCTCAAATATTTCTCATATGATAATTCAACTCCTTGTTTGCCAATAATATCCCCCTGAGAATAATAGTTATCTTTTTCTAAATTTGATCTATTGACTTCAGCTACATATCCAAGAACATTGGCTCCTATTGTTGTATTATATTGACGTAAATTTCTTTTTTGGATATAAAAACCATCATATTTTCTAATCTTTTCAGCAAGAAAACCATAATCTTCTTTTGAAAGATGTGCTAGAAAAACCGATGGAATTCTTGTTGAATATCTTCTTGTTCTTTCAATTTTATTATCAAAATAATCCTTTGATATTTTTAATAGTTTGCAAAATTCTGTAGTGTCTAGTTCTTTAACCAAACCAGGAATAATCATTACATCATAAGAAGGTTGATTCGATACTAATAGATTATTATTTCTATCATAAATATATCCTCTTTTTGGATAAGTAAAAACCTTGCTAATAGCATTATCTTCATAAATAGAATAAGGTTCTGTAGCATATACTTGTAAATAATAAAGTCTCAGTATAAAAACCAAAGAAGCGGAAATAACAATTAGAATTAAAAGAGTTTTTCTCATTTCTTTCTATTTAGTATCAATTCAAAAAGAATATATATTACTACAAAAGTAAAAATTGTACTACCAAAAGTATTTTTTAAAATCAAGGATATTTTAGAAATATCAAATATTTCTAAACCAAATAAAATTAGATGATGAATAAAGATTATTGAGAATAGATATAATAAGTTCTGCTTTAAATCAATTGAATCAAATTTAACAACTTGGTGTTCATATGCTATACCAAAAAAAAGTTTTAGGAGATTTAGCCTAAGAAATGAAATTATAAGAGTAGCTGCTGCATGAATAGCGTGAGTGTCAGAAATAATATCAATAATTAGTCCATAAATAAAAGCACAAAAAATGAAAAATGTCCTGTTATTTTTTAAAGGAAAATATGCAATAAAAAAAACATATACAAAGGGATTAATTGAGCCTAAAAAATTAATATTATTAAAAAATAACCCCTGTGCAAAAATTAATATTAATGCTGTAATTATATTAGACACAAATTTATTCATCCAATGAATTTATTTCACTTAAGTTATTATTTTTAAGCACATAAATTTTTTCAATGTTGGCCATGTCTGTAGCTAATTGAATCTCTAATTCAAGATAGTTTTGGGAATTATCCAATTTATATGACTCAATATACCCAATTGGAATGCCCTTTGGGAAAATTAACGAATTCCCACCTGTGACAATTGTATCTCCAATAGAAACGTTTGCTTGTTTTGGTATATCTTTTAATTGTACTTTGTTAATATTTATGCCATCCCACGAAAGTACTCCGAAGTAGTTTGAGTTTTTAAACTTTGCATTCAATAAAAAATTAGTGTTTAAAACCGAAATAAATCTTGAATAATTAGAGGTGGTTTTATCAATAATTCCAACAACTCCTTTTGATGAAATCACTCCATGATCAACTTCAACACTGTCCTTTTTTCCAACATTAATAGTAATAAAATTATTTGTAAATGAATAGCTGTTTTTTATAACTGATCCTGATGTTACATCAAAGTTAATTTTTTCTAACTCGTCAGCTTTTTTATCATCCATATTATAAATAAGGAGTCTTAATTTTCTATTTTCTTCGGTCAGAATTTCATTTTGATATTCAAGATTAAAATATTTTGAAATTGTAAATTTTGTGTCGTACAAGTAAGAGAAAAGAGAGTTGCTTGAGTTTAAAAATTTACTCTTATTGTATTCATTATAATTTATGTTTATTGACAGACAAATTAAAAGCAACGAAAGAAATAAAATAAAATCCTTATTTCTAATTAAGAAATAAATAATTCGCTGCATATTTATCTAACTATTTTATAAGCACACTCTTATATTTTGGAATATTTTTAAGTACGATGCCAGTTCCTCTAACAACAGCTCTCAGTGGGTCTTCAGCGATGTAAACAGGTAAATCTGTTTTTTTAGAAAGTCTCTTATCAAGTCCTCTTAGCATTGAGCCCCCACCGGCTAAATACATTCCTGTATTATAAATATCTGCTGCTAGCTCGGGAGGTGTCTTTGAAAGTGTTTCCATAACAGAGTCCTCAACCCTTAGAATAGACTTCTCAAGTGCTTTAACAATTTCCCTATACGAGATTTCAATTTGCTTTGGTTTTCCAGTCAATAAATCACGACCTTGAACACTCATTTCTTCTGGGGGGTCGTCAAGGTCTTCAGTTGCAGCACCTATCTGAATTTTAATCTTTTCTGCGGTTCTATCTCCAACATAAAGGTTATGCTGAGTTCTCATGTAGTAAATAATATCATTGGTAAATACATCTCCAGCTACCTTTAATGACTGATCACAAACAATACCTCCAAGGGCTATAACAGCAATTTCAGTTGTCCCTCCGCCAATATCAATAATCATGTTCCCTTTGGGCTGCATAATATCTACACCTATACCAATAGCTGCAGCCATAGGTTCATGTATTAAGTATACTTCTTTTCCGTTAACCCTTTCAGCAGACTCCTTAACAGCTCTCATTTCAACTTCGGTAATTCCTGATGGAATACAGATAACCATGATTAACGAAGGTGAAAAGATTTTATTTTTAAGAGTTGGTATGCTTTTGATAAACAAATTAATCATTTGTTCAGAGGCATCAAAATCAGCAATTACACCATCTTTTAAAGGTCTAATAGTTTTTATGTTTTCATGAGTTTTACCTTGCATTAGATTAGCTTCATTTCCAACGGCAATTATTTTACCTGAAATTCTATCTTTGGCAACAATTGAAGGACTGTCAACTACAACTTTATCATTATGAATAATTAGTGTATTAGCAGTACCTAAATCAATCGCAATTTCTTCCGTTAAAAAATCAAAAAATCCCATAGGGTTAAATCAAAAAAATCAAGTTTATAATACTTAGGCCTGTATTGTAAATCTATGAATAAAAATTAAATAATAAAACAATAAAATGATATCAATGTTTAAAATGTCTAACCCCTGTAAAAACCATTGCAATATTATTATTGTTACAGTAATCAATACTTAGGTTATCTTTAATTGACCCACCCGGTTGAATTATAGAATTTATGCCTTTTTTGTGGGCAATCTCAACGCAATCTGGAAAAGGAAAAAATGCATCACTAGCCATTGATGCACCTGATAAATCAAATCCAAATTTCTCAGCTTTTTCAATTGCTTGATTTAAAGCATCAACACGGCTTGTTTGTCCGGTTCCAGACGCTAAAAGCTGTTTATTTTTTACCAACACTATTGTATTAGATTTTGTGTTTTTACAAATTTTAGAAGCAAATAGTAAGTCGTCAATTTGTTCATCATTTGGGTTAAGTTTTGTTGGGTAACTCAAAATTTCTCTATCATCAGTAATATTATCTGAGCTTTGTATTAATTTACCGTTCAAACATGATCTCATAATATTATTCTTTTTTGGGAACAATTTAAGTTCTAAAATAATTCTGTTTTTCTTTTGCGTTAATATTTCTAAAGCGCTCTCTTCAAATTCAGGAGAAATGACAACCTCGCAAAAAAGACTATTTATTGTTGAAGCTGTTTCACTATCAATTTTGCTGTTTGATATAAGTATACCTCCAAACGCTGAAACTGGATCAGCTTCAAGGGCTGCATCATAAGCTTCTTTTATATTATCTCTAATTGCTATACCACACGCATTATTATGTTTTAAAATTGCAAAAGTTGGTTTATCCTCTTTAAATTCTACCATTAAATCCATTGCAGAATCAATATCAAGTAAATTATTATAGCTTAAGTCTTTACCACTTAATTTAGTGAACACATCATCTAATTTCCCAGAAAAAATTCCACTTTGATGAGGGTTTTCGCCGTATCGCAGGCTTAGACTTTCTACACCATCAAAATAATTAAATATCGCTGAATCATATTTGGATGAAGTTAAAAATGAATTTCTTGCAAAATATTTTCTTTCATCCAAACTAAGTTGACCGTTGTTGTTTTTGTAAATTTCTAAAAAAGACTCATAGTCATGTACAGACGAAACACAAACCACATTTTTATGATTTTTTGCTGCAGCTCTAATTAATGCAATACCTCCAATATCAATTTTTTCGATTATTTCATCTTGGGTTCCCCCTATTTTTACAGTTTCTTCAAATGGGTATAAATCAACAATAACCAAATCAATAGAAGGTATTTTATATTTTTCTTTTTCATCAATGTCCTCATTGTTTTCTCTTCTGTAAAGAATCCCACCAAATATTTTTGGATGAAGCGTTTTTACTCTTCCTCCAAAGATGGATGGATAGTCAGTAATATTCTCAACTTCTATAACATTATAACCAAGTTTAGAAATATATTTATATGTTCCACCGGTTGAATATAATTTCACTTTATTTTCTACCAGCTCATCAACAATTGGGGCAATTCCTTCCTTTGAGAAAACTGAAATTAAAGCAGATTTTATTTTGACATTATTCATAATTTCAAAAATAATTAAATTGGAATATGAATTATCCTTATTTTTAACTAAAGAATTCAATTTTGTTAACACTGATATTTAATAAGTTAATACAAGCTAAGTATGCGTAAAATTCATATTAAAAATATGGTTTGTTCAAGATGTACTGAAGCTGTTGAAAGTATTTTTAAAGGTCAAGGAATTGGCATTAAAAATATACAACTAGGAGAGGTTATTGCAGATGAAATTACTGATCTTCAAATTTTATCAATTGAATCCGATCTTAATCAAAAAGGATTTGAAATTTTAAAAGAAAAAAACTCTATATTAATTCAAAAAGTAAAAAATATTATTATAAATCATATTGAGTTTCCAAATGAATCAAAAGAAAAATTCTCCGTGTTTCTTTCTAAAAAAATCGGGTATGATTATTCCTATATAAGTAGAATATTTTCTTCAAATACAGGATATACAATTGAAAAATATTTTTCGATGCAAAGGATTGAAAAAACCAAAGAATTAATAAAGTACGATGAACTTAATTTAAGTGAAATTGCTTATAAATTGAATTATTCAAGTGTTGCACATTTATCCAAGCAATTTAAACAGGTAACAGGTATGAGCCCTTCCGAGTTCAAAAAACAGCAAAATTCTCAAAGAAAAGGTATTGATCAAATTTGAATAATTTTATAAATATATTCAATTATTGTATAAGTTTTTAACTTAACTCTTTATTAAATTTGTATTGTAAAATTTATACATATTGAATAATAAGAATACTTTTTTAACAATTATATTTATTTCCATTTCATCCTTTGTATTTTCTCAAGATGTAAAAGGTACAATTCTAGAGATTGTTGAAAATAAAGAGACACCTGTTGTTGGTGCTAATATATATTGGATAGACAATTCAGGTGGTACAATTTCTGATATCGATGGTAAATTCAAATTATCCAACCCTAATAATAAGAATAGCTATGTTGTCAGTTTTGTTGGATATCAAAATGATACCGTAAGCGTGGCATCATCAAATGCTAAAATTATATTAAAAGCGGATTCAGAGTTAGATGCAGTCTCCATTAGATATAATACTAAATCATCTTCGGTTTCTCTGCTAAGCTCTGTAAATGTTTTAAATATATCTTCCGATGAATTATTAAAGGCTGCATGTTGTAACCTCTCTGAGAGTTTTGAAACAACCCCCTCAATTGACGTCAATTTTTCAGACGGTATTTCCGGTAGAAAACAAATTAATATGTTGGGTTTGAGTAGTCCAAATATTTTGATGTCTATTGAAAATATTCCTTCCATTAGAGGAGCTCTTCAATCATATGGTTTAACATATATTCCTGGAACTTGGATAGAAAGTTTACAGGTTGCAAAAGGTTCCGGTAGTGTAGTAAATGGCTATGAAAGCATTTCGGGTCAGATTAATGCAGAGTTACGTAAACCGTTAACAGATGATAAGTTTTTTTTAAATCTGTTTGCTAATCAGATGGAGCGTCTAGAATTAAATACGCATTATACAGCCAATTTAAACCAGAAATTAGATTACGGACTTTACTTTCATGCAAATAAAAAAGATACAAGTGCAGATAATAATAATGATGGTTTTAGAGATGATCCAACTGGTCAACAATTAAATATTTTAAATAGGTTTCAATACACAAATCTTGAAAAAGGACTTGTTGGGTTTTTTGATTTTAATTATGTTTTTGATGAAAGAGTTTATGGGGAAAACGAATATATAGATGGAATTATATTTCCGGAAAATCAAAATTACTGGGGAGGAAAAACCGACTCAGAAATGGTAAAAACAAATTTTAAATTTGGATACGTTGACCCTGAAATTACTTACAGATCTTTGGGAATTCAATTCGCATACACTGGGATTGATATGGGGTCTTCTTTTGGAAACAGCATTCATGATACAAATCAATCAAGTATTTTTACAAATCTTGTATATAATTCAATTATTGGAAATATTAATAATAAGATTAAAACAGGAATTTCTGTCTCTTATGATGAGTATGATGAATATGTAAACAATCTTGGTTTTAATGATTTTGATATTTCAAGAATTGAAAAGTCAGTTGGTGCTTATTTTGAATACAATTATGATAATTCGGATAAAATAAATTTATCAGCTGGAATAAGGTTTGACAATCATAATAAAATTGGAAATTTTATTTCTCCCAGATTTCATATGAACTATATGGTTTTACCAAAATCGACAATTAAATTTTCTTTTGGTAAAGCAACTCGTCTTGCTAATATTTTCTCAGAAAATCAAAAACTATTTTATAGCTCAAGAGAGATAATTTTTACAGAAAATTCATTACCTAGTGATTTTTCAAGTATGAAAGCCGATCAAGCTTGGAATTATGGCGTTTCGATTATTAATAGCTTTAAATTATTCGGAAAGGAATCTCAATTAATTCTTGATTATTACATAACTGACTTTGAAAATAAAGTGGTTGCAGACTGGGAAACTCCAGGTCAGATTAATTTTTATAATCTGATTGGAAAAAGCTTTTCTAACAGTTTTCAGGCTCAACTTTCTTACACTCTTTCAGATTCAATTGACTTATTATTTGCATATAAAAATACAGTTGCAGAAACTGACTACAGTTCACATGGAAGGTTAAAAAACCCATTAACTCCCAGCGATCGTATTTTCTTTAATGTAGCATATAATGGACCAACAAATGATAAAGGAAGAAATTGGAAGTATGATTTTACTTTCAATCATGTTGGCCAACAAAGACTACCTTCAACTCAAAACAATCCGTCAGAGTATAGGCTTTCGGGTACATCCGAGAGGTTAAATCTTATTAATACCCAAATCACCAGGGTCTTTAACGATTCGTTTCAGCTCTATCTAGGGGTTGAAAATCTGACCAACTATAGGCAAAAAAATACAATACTTGGAGCGGATGATCCATTTGGAGATTATTTTGATGCTACATATATATATGGCCCAATTTTTGGACGAATGAGTTACTTTGGATTAAGATATTATATTAATTAAATAAAATATTATGAAATCAAATTTTATACTAACATTTTTAATTCTTTTTTTTACTGTTGATAGTATTTCTCAAACCAAATCAGAAGTTATTTTTGTTGATGGTGTTTGTGGAATGTGTGAAAAAAGAATCGAATCAAATTGTTTAGCTACAAAGGGAATTAAATTAGCTGACTGGAACAAAGAAAACAGAATGCTTAAGGTAATTTTCAATGAGAAAAAAATTTCGTTAGAACAAATACACAAAAAGATTGCTTCAATTGGTCATGATACTAAATTAGAAACTGCACCTGATGAGGCATACAACAACCTTTATATGTGTTGTAAATATCGAGA
>TARA_Y200000002_G_scaffold71953_1_pt1 | contig 26680 bp, 25 predicted proteins | sample TARA_Y200000002 | Tara Oceans TARA_Y200000002 (sample SAMEA2619388) | marine metagenome | biome: marine biome (ENVO:00000447); feature: surface water layer (ENVO:00002042); material: "saline water (ENVO:00002010), including plankton (ENVO:xxxxxxxx)" | depth 5 m | reverse complement strand
TTTCCAATCATAAAATTTTCTGATTGAATTTTTAATGTAATTTCATTTTCTAAATGAAATAAAATAGGTAATTCAATCCCAATTATTACGCGTTTTAAATTTATATTATTAATTAAAGCATGCTTTAAATATTGGTGCATGGTCTCTATACTGCCACCCCGAACAGCAGAATTATATACTGGATAGTATCCAGATTCTTTTGAAATCTTTTCTATTGCGGTTAATTTACTAGTGGCGTCATTATGAGTAAAATTACCTTTGAGATAGAATCCTGTATCCACTACAGATGATCCAAGTATCAATGTATTAGGTTTATATTTTATAATTCCTGCAGCTTTTTGTAAATGGCTTGAACCTCCATCTCCTGGAACATAGGCCCAATGGTTATCTCTACGTAATTTATAGTTTATTAAGAATATGCTATAAGGATCAACAAGAATATTAAAAGTTGGAGTTAATATAATTAAAAAAGCAAATAGATATGAAAATATTAATACAGACTTTTTTGATCTTGTTTTTAATTTAACCATATTAAAATTGAAAATAAATAAATTCCGATACTTCATTAAAATTTAAAATAGATAGATATAATACCACAGTACAAATTATTGAAATAATATAATTAGCCTTTCTTGTTATTGCAAAGTGTCTTGTATTTTTTCCTACTTTAAACCAAATTATAAATAAAATTATCAATAAAATATAAAACTCTGAATTCTCTAAATTTGGCGTTGTTAAAGAATAGTTTCTTAAGCCAAACATTGAGCCGATTATATTAAACGCATCTGTAATATTATTTGCTCTAAATACTACCCAAGAGATAACTACTGCTATAAAAGTTAGTGGCCATGCAAAAAATACAGGGACAAATAATTTTATTTTTCTTGAGTAATGATTTATACATAAATATAAACCATGCATAGCACCCCAAACAACATAAGTTACTCCCGCTCCATGCCATATTCCCCCAAGAAACATTGTTGTAAATAGGTTGAAGTATTGACGACTTGGTCCCTTTCTGCTTCCTCCAAGAGGAATATATAAATATTGTTTTAAAAAATACGATAATGATATATGCCATCTTCTCCAGAAATCTATAATAGAATTTGCTCTATATGGCGAATTAAAGTTTATTGGTATCTTTAGATTCATAAACAACGCAAGACCAACTGCCATTTCAGAATAACCAGAAAAATCATAATATAATTGTATAGTATAAAGGAATCCTGCAATCCATGCTTCTAAGGTAGTTAAAATATCAGCATTATTAAATAGATATATGACAGATGGGCTTATAGAGTCAGCAATCATAACTTTTTTAAACATTCCAATACTAAAAAAAACAATACCTGCGTATATTTTATTACTCGAGGGTTTACCAAATTTTAAATGGCGTAATTGAGGTATAAAATGCCTATGTATAAGAATTGGCCCAGCAATTAAATGAGGGAAAAATGTAACAAAAGAAACATATTCGGCAAACGTATAATGCTTTGATTTTTGATGATATGCGTCTACAAGAAATGCTAGCTGTGTAAAGGTATAAAAAGATATACCAATTGGTAAAATAATATCTGGCAATGTAAAACTAGTATTTGCAATACCTTGGTATGAAGATAATAAAAAAATTGCGTATTTAAAGTAAATTAGTAAAGATAAGTTAAATATAATTCCAAATAATAAAAAAAACTTTTTTTTATTTTTTTTAATTATCATTTCGCCAATGAAATAATTTACTGATATAGAAAGTATAAGTAGCCATAAAAAATTTACGTTCTCTAGCGAATAAAAAATAATTGATGCTATACCAATAACCCAAATAGCAATTTTTTGTAAATTAAATTTAATAAGAGCAAAGAAAACAATAAAGAAAATTGGAAGAAATATTAGAAGAAATTCAAAGGAATTAAAAATCATAACTTATCATACTTTTAGTTAACTTACTTTATCTCAGAATTATTATTTTTTAGTAAAATTTATTATTTTAACTTAGTTAATAATAACACTTTATATCAAGAGAAAGCATACATTCTTAATAAATATAAAAAAGAAAATAATATTATTTCTTGAACATGGTATCTTCAACCATGCCGCAGATTAATTGTCCAATAGCAATGTGCATTTCTTGAATATGATTAGTTTCATCACTAGTTGCATGTATACATATATCTGAAATATCTGAAAGCTCGTTTTTATTTTTACCTGTTAGTGCAACTACTTTTATACCAATTTTATTTGCTTCTTTGACTGCGTATATAATATTTTTACTTTTACCACTAGTTGAAATTGCAAATAATACATCACCTTTATTACCAATTCCTTTTAGTTGCCTAGAGAATATGTTTTCGTAGCCATAGTCATTTCCAATAGCAGTAATTGCAGATGTATCAACTGTTAAGGCAATTGCTGGCAATGGTTCTCTATCAATCTTATATCTACCCATTAATTCTGCAGCTAAATGTTGTGAGTCTCCAGCGGAACCTCCGTTACCGCAGAAAATTATTTTATTTCCATTTTTTAAGCTACTTAAAACAATAGAGATAGCATTTTCTATGTCTATTGTATTTTCAGATAGTTGTATGAAATTATTTGAAATTTTTTTAAAATATGATTTGATTTTATTTTTCATTTTTTTTTAATATGTATTAAATCTGAAGAAGATAATATCATAAAATTTATTATAAAACACGTCTCGTAGATAATTAATAAATATATAATACGCTGAGATTTTATTTTTTTAATTTTGCCAGTATTTTATAAAAAAAATTAATTTTCTTTTTGGAATTAAAATTAATAAAAGAAAGATCGTATTTACATGTATTTTTATAGAATTCTTCATACCCTTGTAAAGAGTAACAAAATGCGTCTTTCTTCCAGGTTTCCCAAGCATAATAGCATTCTGATTGACTTAAATTCTTAATTCTATGTGAGTTAGTTTTATTTGAAGAAAATATATTTTCATCAAATTTAATTTGGTCATCAAATAAGTATGATATAAAGTTTTTTTGTATTTCTTTATTAGATGTTAATTCTTCGTATTTATAAAATTTTATATTTTTTTTTGTTGATTGATATAAATTTCCAGATGCTGAGTTAGTTATTCCTATGGCGCACAAAAAAGCCTTTACTTTAAAGTCATCAAGGTCTAAGCTTGGAAAATTTTTTTTCATATATTGTGTGATTCCAGTTAGTGACACTTCATTTTCTACCCAAACGTTTATATCTTTTGTCATTAAATTATCAATCTTACAAATCTTTAAAAAATGCTCATAAAAAGACTGTATTCTTAATACAGGATGTCTCACAATAGAAATTAATTTAAAGTATTTTTTTATTTCATTAATGTTATTTTTATTTTTAGAGAACTCCGATATATCTGAGTAATTATACAAGTGTATAGTTCCGCAATACTCTTCATTACGAAGTTCATTTATAATCTTGTAGTATTCTTCAATATTTTTAACTTTTCCTTGATCATTTTTTCTTTTTTTTGCTTCAAACTCGAGAGAATATCCTTCGGGATATACAACAGGTGGGTTTGTGTACCCATGAGAGCAAAATACATTATTTATTCGAGATAAATTCGCAGAAACCCAATGACTTGCTGTAGCTCCTTCGGTCATTATTATAAAATTTTTTTTCATTTTTGTTGTATTAATTTTTCAATTAAAAATTTTATGCAGCTAGATATATTATTATCTTGAGTGTTAATAGTTATATTAGCATTTTTTGGTTCCTCATATGGGCTATCTATACCTGTAAATTTTTTTATTCTTCCATTCATTGCTTGTTTGTAAAGACCTTTTATATCTCTTCTTTTACATGTCTCTAAAGTTGCGTTAATAAAAATAATTTTAAAATTTTTATTTGAAATAATTTTTTTTGCTACTTCTCTATCTTTTTTAAAGGGCGAAATAGTTGTTACAATGACTGTATAACCTTGTTTAAAAAGTATCTTAGCAATCTCTGCAGCTCTTCTGTTTGCTTCTGATCTATCTTTGTCAGAATAATCGAGATTACTATTTATACCGCGTCTCAAATCGTCACCATCTAAGACTATTATCTTTTCATAACCAAAATTTAATAATTCTTTTCTTAACTCATTGCCAATGGTTGTCTTTCCACTTCCTGATAATCCAGTAAACCAAAGAACAAATTTTGATTTTGATTTTGATTTTTCCATAATTTATCACTTGTTCGAAATAATATATTTTTTTAATGATCGTAATTTATCATTCTTTAATTAAAAAATCTTTTTCCATACACTTTTCCATTATAAAAGCCTGATATATTTTTTCCTTTTTTATTACCAGGAAATTTATCTGGAGTAATATTAGGATCGGATCCGATAGCTTTCATAGCAATACATCCAGCATCACTAATTATATGTCTAACCCCTTTTATTTTATTACCGTTTAGTTTAAATGGTAGTCTCCAATTTACTATGGATAATGTTTGAACGCATGCAAATGACTTATCATATGTTAAATCTTTTTTTATATTTACAAATAAACTTTGATCTGCCGTAGTAGCAATTGCGGATGAGGTTGAGCAAAATATATGATACAAAGCAGAACCATCGATGTTATAACTGGAATTAATTATTACTCTAGCATTTCCTACTAATATTTGCGCATATGCAGCGTCACCAAATGTTATTTCACCTGTAATTATTATAAGACTATTGTAAGTAGATCTTATGCACGAGGCATATAAAGGCGGTTGCTTCGTAGTGGCAAGAATCTTAATTCCAGAAATCATCAAGTTAGCCCCATTTACTGCCCAAATTGTAGCTGCCGAAGTGGGATTATCACCAGAGTCAAGAATAACTTTATTTGGGTCATCGATATTACCAATAATTTCTAAATTTCCTTGCCTACAACCAGATACAATTAGATTGACATTATTATATTTGCCATCTGATATAAATATTTTTACGTCACCAATTATGGAATAGGATGCATCTACTGCTTTTTGTATACTACTAAAAGGATCTTCATAGTTTAATCCAGAATTTGAATCATTACCATCGACACTAACATATAAACCTGTATATTCTCTCATAAAATTTAATAACTCACCTATTACTAATTCTACCATCTAAGATTAATCTTGTATCTTTATTTTCAAAAGATTTAAAAATTTCGTTTGAAACATAATCTACTTCCATAGCATTTTCTTGGTCAGACTGTGTTTTTATATTTGTTGGGAAAACATCTAGCACATGAATGCTGTGATCTTCTTTTTTGTAACAATCTGAAAAAGCTTTAAGCCCTGTTTTAGATGATGAATAAATCGCTCTAAATTTTTTTGATTCAAGTCCTGACATAGAATTTATATTTATTATATATTTTAATTTTTTTTGTAATACTTTTATTAAAAAAATTGGAGTTTTCAAGTTTATTTCAATCATATTTTCAATATAATCAAAACTTAATTTATCTAAGCCAACATTTTGGCAACCCATACCTGCATTATTAATTAAAATTTCAATATCGTAAGATTCTAATTTTTGACAAAATTTTTTAAAATCATTTTTATTTAGAAAATCACAATCAAATATTTTTATCTCTACGCCCAAATTTTTTATATTATTTGAAACTTTTTTTAGACTTTTTATATCTCGACCATGCAAGAATATATTGTAACCTTGTTTTGCAAAATGTAATGCTAAATTACTTCCTAGCCCTTTGCTAGAACCCGTAATTAAAACATTTTTACTCTCAATCATTTATACACTTTATCTGTAAAAGCATTGTATCTCAAATCTTCTTTATGCATATTTTTCAAATACCATTGTATAGTGTCTTTTATGCCCTCTTCTAAACTAATTTTAGATTCTATACCTATACTTTTAGCTCTTTCAGTACTCATAAGTCTTTTCTTATCTCCAGTTGGTTTTGAAGTATCCCAAATAATTTTGCACTTGTCTGGCATTAACTTTGCAATAGTACTGGCTATCTCCTTTATTGTTACGCCTTCTCCACTTCCTAGATTAACAGGTTTATTATAACCTTTTTCAACAACCTTCATCATTCCTAGGGCAACATCCTTTGAATGTATAAAATCTCTTATTGGTGAGCCATCACCCCAAACAGTTAGAGGTCTCTCTCCTGATAATGCTCTATTAATTAAACTTGGAATAACCATTGCATTTTGTGGATCAAAGTTATCAAATGGCCCATAAACATTTGCCGGTCTTACTATGGAAATTTTATCCCATTTATACTGTATTTCATAAGCTTGTGCCTGCAATTCTCCCATCCTTTTAGCCCAACCAGCAAACCTATCATTATCAGACGGAAATGTTGACCAAACATCATCTTCTAAAAATATGTCGGTTGGATGATATACGCCAATACTACTAGTGTAAAGATACCTTTCAACATTACATTGTCTTGCTGCCTCCATCATATTTACAGAGAAAGTAATTGTTGGAATAAAAAAACTTGCAGGATTTTCCATTGTCATTTTTGGAGACCCCTTAACACCTACTAAATTAAAAACAATATCTTGACCATTACAAACATCTAAACAATTTTTAAAGTTTCTTAAATCTACGTTCTTAAAAATTATATTATCTGATAAATCTTTTGGTTGGTCTAAAGATACAATAGTAACATTAGATTTTTTTTTAATTAAAAAATCAACTAACGGTCTACCAATTAACCCAGTACCACCTGTTACTAAAACATTCTTTCCCTCATAAAATCCCATAATTTTTTTCTTCCTCAAAAACAATTTTGCTTCCTTCGTCACATACCTCAAAAGGAACAATCATTTTACTTTCAAATATTTTAGATAAATTTTCTTTCTCGCCTTCTTTGCAAAAAAATAACATAAATCCACCTGCTCCAGCTCCAAGCAATTTTCCTCCAATAGCTCCATTTTTCAATGCCAAATCATAAATATCATCAATTACATCTGTAGAAATTACACTTGATATACTTTTTTTTAACAACCAATTCTTATGGAGTAATTTACCAAATTCATCATATCTCTCATTGGTTAACAAGCTTCTTGCATCTCCTACAAGATCTTGCATTTCACTAACTATTGAAGTTTTTTGCTTTATGTTTTTAACTTTTTTTTCTGCCACCGATGATGCTAATCTTGATATGCCTGTATATACTAAAATTATTCTTCCAAGAAATTTTTTTAATTGTAATTTGGTCAACAGAATTTTTTCAATTACATAAGTTCCATTTCTATTTATAACAACGTGATTAAATCCACCAAATGCTGTTGCAATTTGATCCTGTATTCCAATTATTTCCTCTAATTTTATTCTTTCAATTTCGTATGCTTCATTTGCCAACTCATATTGATTTGGTTTATAACCATTTGCGGCATGTAAACTATGATTTAAAGCTACTGTGAATGCTGAACTTGAACCAAGTCCACTTCCTCCTGGAAGATCGCCAGTGTATGTAATATCTAATCCAGAATTTACCTTCATATTTTCTAAACTGTGTCTTACAATCGGATGTTTGATAAATTTTATATCACTTACGTCTTCTGCGATTCTCCAGGAAACTCTGTATCTTTTTTCCTGAAACGGGGGTTTAACTCTTAAAGTTATATAACAATAGTGATTGATTGCTAGAGAAAGAAAACATCCTCCATGATCAGAATACCACTCTGGGTAGTCTGTCCCACCCCCAAAAAAAGAAACTCTATATGGCGCTCTTGCAACTATCATACGGCAGTACCTAAAATAAAATTATAGCCACTTTTTTACTGAAGCTCTATATAAAAACTCTCTCAAAGGGCATAAAATCAAACAAAAAAACCAAGAAAATTTTTTAAGCTTATAGCCGTCCCTGAAAACACCAAAAGCTTTTTTTGCAGATAAAGTTAACACATAATAAGTAAATAGTAACGATAAATTATGAGCCTTAAATTCTTTTAATTTATTAAATTTATATATGGAATCACGATATAAATTCATGTATACGTTCGCTATATCAATATGTTCATACCTGATAGCTACAATATTATTTCTACTTAAAGTATTAGAATCTTTGTGTGCCCCCATTTTATATAAAATTTTCTCAACTACGTGATTTTTCTTACCTAATAAGCATAATTTTATAAGAAATTCCCTGTCATTAGCATACATTACACCGCCATTTTTTGACTTGGTTTTAAGAAAACCATTTTTTATAAAATTTTCTTTTTTATAAAAGTGTCCCATTGCATGTTTAAATAAAATATTGTTCAAATTTAAGTCTAAATTTTTTTTGGAACAAGAAGACATTATAGTTTTTTTGCTCTGCAGACTTTCTATTTCAATGCCATATGTTATTAAATCAAAATCTTTATAATCTAAATAAGCCTTACATACTTCATGTAGCATAGAGCTTACATAATAATCATCTGAGTGTAAAAAACCAATAAGGTCCCCAGTTGCAAGTTTTATTCCTTTATTTTGAGCGTCAGGTGCTCCGCTATCTTTCTCTGAAATGAATATATCAACAATATCTCTATTTTTTTCAATAATATGTAATGTTTTATCTGAAGAACCACCATCTATGACAATGCACTCAAGATTTTCATAATTTTGCATTTTTAATGAATCAAATGTTTTTTGGATAGTGTTTTCTGAATTAATACATGGAATAATAACCGAAATTTTAGGACAGTTAGACATCATTTTTTATTGCCTTAATTAACTTTTTATATTGTGATTCATTAGTTATTAATTTATTGAGTAAATTTTTTTTTTCTAAATAACAAATGATATATTCTATAGATTTATCAAAAATGTCTACTTTACACCATATTATAAACATAACATTAAATATTATATTACTAGTTAACCAACTTTTACTACCTCTGTAATGAAAAAACATTAATTTTTTAAAAAAATTTATACTCGAATGTTTTAAAAAATTTATTTTTATAATATTTAGATCTGCACCATTTATTTCTTTTGCTAAATTATAAGCAGAGATCGAAGATAATTTTTGTATTTTATAGGATACTAATTTGCTAAACGAAATATAGCCTAGTTTTGCTCTTTTAATTCTGCCACTTAAACTTAAACCAGTAAGTGTTTCCTCTCCTTTATAAACAACATTTAAATCTACTTCACTTCTTTTATAATTCTCACCGTACTTATTTAAATAATATGAAACTGATTCCTGAAAAGTATCTGGACCAATACATGGGTTCCAAAATCCTACAATATCAACCCATTTTTTTGAATAGAATGAAAAATCTGGTTTATAAGCACACTCCCAGTGATTTTTGTATGTTTCATGCTTATATTTAGAACATCTTATTCGAAAAATTTCATCTTTATGGTATTTCTTTAAATACTTCAAATAGTATAAATCCCAATTTTTTGTTTCAACTGTAATATCATCTGAAAGGCAAGCGATAATTTTAACGGACTTTGAAGTTTTTTCTAACAAAATATTGATTGGTTTCCATGCATCGTTAAAATTTTTAATTAAGCTAGTTTCTATATATTTTATGACAGAATTATATCTTTTATTAATCTTAATTATTTTTTCTTTCATAAGATTATCACCTTTATCGATATGAACAATTATTTCAAGAGAACTTAGATTACTAATATTTTTTATAAAAGATAAAGAAAATTTTTCAAAACTATCTGGCTTATTCGAGTTTAAATGAAGTGAAAATATTTTTTCTGCCTTATTCATTTCTTTTTATTCTAAATTATCCTTTATATCATTGAAGTGACTTCTAGCCTTATTTATATTATCTTGATCAAAATGCTTTGGATAAACAACCGGCATATTTTTAAGAGATATTTTTTTCCATTGGTTATTAATTTTTTGCATTGCCCAAAAACCTCCCCATGAACTTACTTCTCCAAATATTTCTTCTATGGCTAATGTTACACCTGGGTGATAATTTTTGCTTGTTTTTGGATCATTTATAAAGTCTTTATTTTTATTATTAATTGCAAATTCTTGATCAATATCTTTCATTTGCATATTTAAATCATCGCCACAGATTATTCCATTCTCTTTAACTAGTCTTAAAGACTCAATTATATCTTTTTTCACAAAATCATAGGTGTGATCAGCATCTACAAAAACTACATTAAATAAATCATCCTTAAAAAATCTTAAAATATTTTCACTTTTTCCTCTAAAATGCTGTGTTGTTATAGATTCTGGAACCGTGCCAATATTATGCAAAAAAACTTTGTAAGCAAAATCTGATTTTAATAATTCTTCCATCTCTAAGACATATTCCTTTTCTTTATGTTCTTCTAAATTAAAAAAAGGTACCCAAGCGTCGACGCATGTTAAATTTCCTTTTCCATTAGCATATTCTTCCAGGCCCTGTGCCCATGATAGCGCTGAGGCACCAAACCACGTGCCAATTTCTAAAATTGAAATGTTATTATCGCTATTTTTATTTGTAAGATACCAAATTGAAGCAATCATAAACATGTGTCTTACTGGCGCACTCAGAATTGCTTTTTTATGATTAAGGCATGGTTTTCCTGCCTCAAGATTATCTAATATATTTATTTTATTCATTTCTACCTCGTTAAATAAGCTTCGCCATTCTTTTCAACCATTTGTCTCCAGTAATTTAAAAGATCAGAAATGGTTTGTTCATACGAATATTTTGGCTCCCAACCAGTGTGTTTTTTGAATTTTGAAGTATCTGGTATTTGCAAATCTGCATCTATTGGCCTCAATCTTTCTGGATCTTGCTCAATAACTATTTTTTCCTTAATTGTTGATAAATCAATAAGATCATTTAGTATTTGCTCAATTTTACATGAATGTGTTCCGCCAATATTATAATATTCTCCAGAAATAGGATTCATTGTGACTAACATAAAGTAAGCTCTAACTGCGTCTCGAACATCAGCTATAGTTCTCATAGAATCTAAATTACCTACTTTTATGGTCGGCTTTATAATACCTTTTTCAGCCATTGCAATTTGCTTTGCAAATGTTGATTCTGCAAAAACATCTCCTCTTCTTGGGCCAGTATGTGTAAACATTCTTGTTGTCATGACCTTCATACCATAAGCCTCTGCATAAAATCTTCCAATCATATCAGTTCCAATTTTAGATATTGCGTAGGGTGATGCAGGATGAAAAGAACATTCTTCATTTATAGGTAATTTGTCTTTGGGCACACGGCCAAAAACTTCTGAGGAAGCACAAACATGTATTATTGAATCGCGCGAGTACTTCTTTAAAGCCTCAAGCAATGAAGAGGTACCGGATATATTTGTTGCATATGTGTCAAGAGGAGCATCAAAGCTTGTTTTTGGGTAGCTTTGTGCTGCCAAGTGAAAAGTGTAATCAGGCTGAATTGTATCAATAATTTTATCAATTGATTGAGAATCTCTTAAATCACCATAATGTAAAAACACCCTATCTTTTTTATTTATATTCGATATTAATTTTTCTATGTTATCAAGAGGGCTTCTCCAGCGTATTAAACCATGAATCTCCCAATCAGTCTCTTCAAGTAAAAACTCAGAAAGATGAGAACCGACCATGCCTGTGATACCTGTTATAAATGCCTTCATTACTTTTCTCTTAATCTAATAAACTCTTTAATTTTACCAGTAACATAATATATTGCATCACTTGATAATGACTGATGTACTCCTACAGAAAAACCATTATCCATAATATAATCAGAATTATTTAGTTCTCCGGATATTCTATGCTCAAACAGACTATTAGCTGGCTGCCTTGCAAGATTACCAGCAATAATTGGTCTTGTTTCGATTCCATTTGAGTTTAAAAAAGAACATATCTCATCACGAGTAAAGAATTTATTATTTTTACATACTAATGGAAATCCAAAATGTGTATTCTCTGAATTCTTTGTCGTAACTTGAAAAGTAAAAAAATCACTTAGAGATTCAAGCTCATTAAAATATTTTTTTGCATTACTTTGTCTTGATTTTATAAAGCCATCGATTTTATCAATTTGCAATAAACCCATAGCTGCCTGCGGTTCAGTAATTCTCAAATTATATCCATCATTGACAAATAAAAACTTTGGATCAAAATCTTTATAAGTATTGGTCCATTTTTCTCTATTTTCAACTTGCCTAACCCAACCATGAGCTCTAACTATTCTCATCATTTCAGATAAATCGTGATCATTTGTAACGCAAATGCCTCCTTCAAGTGTTGTTATATGATGAGAATAATAAAAACTAAAACTTGCTACTCTTCCAAAACTTCCAACATATTTATTCTTATATCGAGCACCCATAGATTCACAACAATCCTCTATTAACATTAAATTATATTTATCGCATATTGATAAGATATCATCCATCTCACAAGGGTTCCCATATATAGGTACTGAGAAAATAGCTTTAGTTTTATTAGATATTGCATCTTCAATTTTGTTACTATCCATATTGAAAGTATGTAAATCACAATCAACGTATACAGGTACTAGCCCCATTTGTATTACAGGCCATACAGTAGTAGACCAAGTCAAAGCAGGTAAAATAATCTCATCGCCTTTATTTAGGTTATTTTTAGTGAGTTTGCTTGTTAAAACTGAAAGCATTAATAAATTCGCAGAGGAGCCTGAATTATTTGAAACACCATGTCCATAAGAATATTTACTACAATATTTTTTTTCAAATTCTATAACTTTTTCGCCCATGGTTACTCTTGTTGTTAACATTTGATTGGTAAATGCTATAATCTCATCTGAATTAAAAGTTGGCTCGTGAAGTTTTACAACAGGATTATCAATATCAAATTTGTTACTTTGGTTTTCTTCCCAACAACTTTTAATTGCCTTTTCTAAATTTTCTTTATTACTCATAATTAAAACGGTCCTTTAAATGAATTTATTTCTTCCCTGGAGATTTCTTCTGGTTTCCAATTTATATCACCATTACACATCATGTTAGCTTGTATTGCTACATTTTCAGGATTTGGGTAAAACCCATCTTCTAATACCCTTGTTGTGGGGCACGGAGACTCTAAGTAACCCATTCTATTAAGCTTTAAGCCTGAGCAATTAATACCAAGATCAGCAATTATTTCTGATGAAAATCCACAAGTAAGCCAGCCATTATCAACAACCAAAACTTTTTTGGTTTTATTAGCAGACTTTCTTATTATTTCATAATCTATAGGAGACAAGCTTACTGGATCAATTACTTCCGCACTAATGCCAATTTTTTTTAGTGCCCCTGCTGCTCTTATACAATCTGTTACTGTGTAGCTAACACCAACTAATGTTATATCTGTACCTTCTATCAAAACTCTTCCTTTTCCAAATTCAACTTCATATAATTTTTTTGGAACGTAACCTGTATTTGAATACAACATTCTGTGCTCTACAAAAACTACTGGATTATTATCTCTTATGCTTGCTACTAAACAACCTTTTGCATCATGTGGAGTAGTTGGTGCTACAACTTTTATTCCAGGTACATGCATGAAATATGAATGTAATGCTTGGCTATGCTGAGCTCCTTGCCCCCAACTTCTGCCAATTGCTGCTCTAATAACAAATGGTACTGAGTGTTCTCCTGATGACATATATCTAAGTTTTGCAGCCATATTTACAAGTTGATTCATACATAAAAGAAGAAAATCCATTCTTTGGTGAACATATATAGGTCTCAAGCCAGCTAGCGCCGCTCCAATTCCGACGCCCGTCATTGCATCCTCAGATAAAGGCATATCAAAATTTCTTTTTTCCCCAAAAATCCTATGAAGATCTTTTGACGTTCCATAGTGACCTTTTTGGTCATCAACACCAAGCCCATAGACAAATACTGAGTTATCTTTCTCCATTTCCTGATAGCAACCTTGAAATATTGCTTCGCCATAATTAATCTCTTTTAAATCATCCATACACGTCTTCCGTAATTTCTGAAATGTCAGGAAAAGATGAATTTTCAGAATATTTTATTGCTTCCTGAATTTTATTATCAACATCATAATGAATTTTTTTAATATCATTTTCAGATAACATATGTCTTAGTTTAATTAAATCATCTTCATTAATAGCATTATCAAGTTCTTTATTACTTCTAAATTTTATGTGTCGGTCTTCTCCTGGCCCAACATGGTCTCTCCATCTTGTTGTTAAGCATTCTATTAATACTGGTCCATGATTATTTTTTATTCGGTCTAGCGAATCATAAGTTGCATTATAAAAATCTTTGGTTGAGAGCCCCTTTATCTTAAATGATTTTACTCCAAAAGAGTTTGCTCTATCAGATATTGAATCACCCAACATTCTTTTGCTTTGATGTGTATAAATTGCATATTTATTATTTTCACACACAAACAATATTGGTAACTTATGTAGGCTAGCAAAATTTAAAGATTCCCAATAAACACCCTCATCCACTGCTCCGTCTCCGTGATAACATATAACTATACCTTTTTCATTTTTATATTTTTGCGCATAAGCGTAACCTACTGCTTCGGGTATTGCTGAAGTAACTATTGCTGATGTAGTCATAAAATTTACTGACCAATCACTCAAATGCATTGAGCCAGCTTTTCCCCTAGATGACCCATCGATTTTTCCATAAAGTTCTGCCCACATTTTATTAAAATTTCCTTCTCTAGCAATGTAATGAGCGTGGCCTCTGTAATTACTAAATATTATATCTTTTTTGCTTAGAGCCAAACTTACACCCACAGCTATTGCTTCTTGACCTATTGATAAATGGACTGGGCTTTTAATTTTATCGCTATCATATAACTCAATTATTTTTTCTTCACTTTTACGAATTAGGTAAAATAAATAATATGCTTTTTTTATATTGAACTTTTTCATAATTTAATTGGTATTTCAGAAAAATAATGACCAGGCTGAAACAACATTTTTTTTCTTCCTGTTGTCCTATATTCTCTTGAATATTTTCTTAAGCCACTTTCTGTTATTATTCTTATATCCAAACTAATTCTTGTTATATTAGTTTGATTATTTTGTGTGCAGTGCAAACATCTGGGATCAAAAATAATAAATTGACCGTAATCCATTTGAAGAGAGCTAGATTTTTCTTTTAAATTCTTAATAAAATAATCATTATATTGTACATTTTCTGCAAATAATTCAAAGTCATAATTAACATCTTCTAAAAATCTCAGGCTATCATCTAGTGGTGTAATTCTCATACTGTTTGAACTAAATACTTTTGTAATTGGAATCCAAACATTAAACTCATATGGAGGATGTCCAAGCATTATATCCGTATGATATCTATCCTCCCATTCATAACCTTTCTGATTTGGGAAATGAAACCTAAATGTTGGAACACTTTGAAAGTATATAGGCTCTTTAAATATATCTACAAGACATGTTTTCAAAAATTTAAAATATATTTTTTTAAATGAATTTGAAACTTCATAGAAGTTTACTGATACTTCATTTTGTTCGGTGTCATCTAAATTTTTTTTTGATTCGTTTAGGCATTTATGAAGATTTTCAAGTGAATTATTATATTTATCTAAGTCTTCTTTTTTTGTAATATCTTTTTTTATTATTTCCTTGATAATTAAATTTTTAAAATCAATATCATTTGTATCATACTCTCTTATAATTTTATAAGAATTGAATTTTTCTTGCATATAGCTTGGGCTTAAAAAATCCTTCATAAATAATTTATGATCTTTTTCTGAGTTAAAAGCCACAGTTTTACCCATATGGCCTCTGGATTTTTTATTTTTAGAACTTTTAAAATTCATTCTCTAACTAAACTCATTTAACGGGAAAGGTGTTCTTTTTGCATATTTACCTGGTCTAAAATTTGCTTGGTCTTTTAAGTAAGTACATAAAAGTGCGTATCTGTTTGCATTTGAATTATTCGTATTTGACGCATGAACTAACCAGCTATGTATTAACAAAACGCTGCCTTTCCGTATTTTTGGAGTTTCTTCTTTGTATTTTTTAGGGACAATTGTTTTTCTAATAGTTGCATTTGGATCTTGATTATCACGTTTTGATATTCCTGTATCAACAGTTGATAAAGCCTCCTCCATATGAGTTTTTGGCCAAATAATTAAACCTCCATTATTTTTATCTACATCGGTAAGTGCGCACCATGCTGAAATAAATGAATCAGAAGATGCCTTTACATAGGTATTATCCTGATGTGGATTGAAGCCTACTGTTTTTGGCGGCATAAAAAAAAATTCTGTCTGAAGTCCTAAAGCAGTGTCACCAAAATAACTTTTAATAAATTTTAATAAATTTTTATTTGACATAAATTTTCGAATAACTTTTGAACTTTTATGTATATTCATTAATGGAGTTAAATCATTGGAACTACCTATAATTTTATGAGCGTGATCAACAATTTCATCACATTCTGTTGAACCATAAACGTCTTCCAGAATTACATATCCGTTACTTGCGAAGAAATTAATTTTTTGTTTCAGATCTTGATAATACACTGAACTACCTCATTATTTTATCAATATTATCCGTTAAATCTAATAAATTATCTAGTCCATTATACTTAATACTTGGTATATAAAAATTTTTTGCGCATTCAATATCGCTATCTCTATCTCCAATTAGTAACATGTTATTTTTTTTAATACCCCAATCAGAAGATATTTTTTCTAACATACCCGTTCTAGGTTTTCTGTCTGAACTATCTAATGTATATGCATTTATTTTACCTTTGGCATGATACGGGCAAAAATAAAATTGATCTATATGTGCACCATTTTTTCTAAGCTGATTTTGCATTTCGTAATGAAATAAATACATATCGCTTTCTTTAAAGATACCTTTAGCTATACCTGCTTGATTCGTTGCAACAAAAACTAAAAAATTTCTATCGTTTAAATACCTAATTAAAGAAATAGCTCCTGGTTTCCACTTTAAATCTGAAACTTTATGCGTGTAACCTTGATCTTCATTTAAAGTTCCGTCTCTGTCGAAAATAACAGCTTTTTTTTCAACTAACCAGTTTGTTTTCTTTGCTTCACTTAAACTACTTGGAGTTCCAATATCAATAAAATAACCTTTTATTTCTAACCCAGCAACTTTTTTATTTTTTACAAGTTTTAAAAGAATATCTTTCTCGAATGAAATGTTTTTAGCAGTTAAATGTGAAAATATTTTTTTTTTAACGTAGTAAACTCCACCATTAATAAAACCCTCTTCTTTTGTTTCTTTTTTTTCTATAAATTTTACGATTTTGTTTCCAGATAAAGCTACACTTCCATACCTATTACAATCACTTTTTTTTACAAGCGCCATTGCAAGATCATTATCAGTATCTAAGAGTTCCGATATTGCTAGCCAATTTCCCCCAATTATTGAATCACCATTCATCAAAAAGAAATTATCATCTAGATGTTCATATGCATTAACTAATGCTCCTCCAGTTCCTAAAGGTGTATCTTCTTTAATGATTTGTATGGAAATATTAAAATTGTTATTTTCTTTGAAGTAATTTTCAACTACTTCTCCTGAATGTCCAGAGAGTAATAAAATCTTTTCAAAACCAAATTTTTCAATCTGATTAATCAAATAAATCAAAAAAGGTTTATTATCTATGGAAAGCATAGGTTTTGGGAAACTTTTTGTTATTCCTCCTAATCTACTTCCTTTTCCTCCAATTAATATTACGCATTGTTTCATAATTTATTAATTAATATGTTTTTTAAATAAAACCAAATTATAGTATATTTAACATTGAAAATCAGTGCTTTAATATTAATTGTAATAACTTTATACTTATTTTAATTAAATTAGTTGAAATATTTAATGATGACAAATAAAGCTGATTATATAAAAAGTAGTTTTGATTCAAATAATTTAAAAGTAAAAATTAAATATAAGAAGTTATTGTCTATACACCTGCAATCTAATAATCCTGAAAACTTTCTTGGCTTTATAAAATCAATTGAAACAAGAGTAAATAATGTAGATCATATTGAAGTTATTGTAAAAATTGATGACAACGATATACCAATGAATAAATTACTAGAAGATCTTCAAAAGAAATCAATTATAGATATTAAATATATATCTACACCACTTTTAGGTGGTTTTTCTGATTTATGGAGATCTATGAATGACATGCTTCTTGTATGTGAAAAAGATACGTACTTTGTTTGGAATATGAATGACGAAATGAGAATTCCAATTGATAATTGGGACGAATTATTAAAAAAATATGTAGGTTTATTTCCTGATAATCTTTTTAGACTAAGAACATCTTGCTTTAGGAATAAAAATTACTCAGATGAATGGGAATGCTGTTTCTCTCCAGAGACATCTGCAATAACAACAAAAAAATGGATTGATATATGTGGTGATTGGAATCCTACACTTGGTCCAGATAGCTTTAATCAACTTGTAGCATACTATTTTTCGTACCATGATAGATTTAATAAAAATAAAGATGTTAGAGACATTGTCATAAATGATTTTTCTTTTGAAGGAGAGGGTGCATCAATAGGTTTAAATAAAAAACAAAAAATGATACGAATGGCTGAAACGATAAAGCCTTGGTTTAAATTATTGTCACATCAAATACTAACAGAAGCTTCAAGAAGATCACAAAAAATAAAAGCACATATATATATAGAAAAAAATTTTTCAAATAATAAATTTCCAAAGCCAATAATAGTCGATAGTTCAAAATCAATAAAAGTCTTTCATCCTATATCTAAAAAATGTTTAGTAAATTTTAATTACAGGATATCTAAACCAAAAGTACTCATAAAAAATATTATCAGATCTTTTGATTATTTTACATATGCTGGTGGAGGAAAGGATTTCAGGCCACATGGTAAGTTAATAAAAAAAATATATTTATACTTATATTTTTTAATACTAAAAAATAAACTATTTAAAATATATTATTATTTTAGGAAACAGAGTATAGTCTATAATAAAATTATAAGAAATCCAAATTATTACTTTTTTTTAGTTTTAATTTTTGAAATAAAAAAAAATATATATGTACTTTTTAAATTACCATTTTTTGTCTTTGAAATTCCATTATTCATATACCACGACTTATTATTACAAGTTAAGAACATAAACCGAAACTTTATGGTAGAAGAAAAAATTATTGTAAATTTCTTGCCAAAATCTCATTTAAATAAAAAAAAATTTATTATTACCGACTGTACACATTTTTTAAATAGATTAAATATAAATAAGCTATATAATATTATAAATAAAACTGAAATTTCATTATTGAATTATGAATATTTCACACACTACTTAAAAATTGTAATGATTAGTAAATTTTATAATATTGTAATTGATGATGTTTTTAATTGTTGCGAAATTTATATAGCCCAGTTTCCCGAGTTGGAAAAAATTTTTTTGAATGAGTTTGATTACCATTTAGAACTAATTATGAAAATTGATTTTTATATAAAAAAAGAATTTGATTATAATTTACGAAGCTTCTTGAATTAATTTTACTATTTTCCTTTCCAGACTAAAAGACTATATGCTTCATGATATCTATCACCGAAGCCTATCCTAATTTCTTCTAATATCTCTGCTTTACCCTCTTTCTCTAGTAACTTAATATCTGTTAGATATTTTCCTAAATAATTTCTTTTTTTATGATAATTTTTTGCAAGTGTATCAAATAAATTTTCATTATTATAATATTCATATATTGGCTCTAAATGAACGCATAATGGTTTATTTTTACAAAGTCTTGACAACAATTTTTTATAGTTATTTCCTAATTGCTCTAAGGCGTGAAAACTAATAACAGTGGTATCTTCATCTATAGATAAACTATCCCATCCGTTTAGGTCAAGCATATTAAATTGAACGGCGTTAATATCTCTACAAGTAAATTTACTAATTTCTTTTAATATTGGTAATGAGGAAATTGCCCAGTCAGAAGCGGTAATATTTATATTTTCATCTAAATCAAGAGCTGCAAGAAGGGTTCCGCTACCAGTTCCACAACCTAGCTCAACTAATTTACTTTTACTTGATGCATACTTTTTAAGCACAACCTTTCTGATAATTTGATCATACTTATACACAAAATTATCTGAAATTTCTGTAATAAATTTTCCATCGAGTCTCATTATTTTGTGATGATCAAAATATTGAGGCATAATTTTTTCCGGACTGAAACCATGTCTTATCGAATCTAGGATTTCCCCCCACCCTTTTTCCCATACATCATTATTATTTTCTCCAGAAATCCTAAGATCCTTAAGATTAATTTTTTCTAATATAGATTTAATTACATCATCTCTTTCTTGGCTGGTCAAAACTTTATATTCTAATAAATTTTCTTTATTTCGAAATATTTCAAAATATTGCTGATTTGATAAGTTAAATTTTTCTTTTATATATTTTTCTCCAATAAATTTATCAGCAGTCAATATATTTTTATTTTCATTTTCAAGGATTTCTTTATAAAAGATATCTACTGGATAGGAGCTTGTGAAACTATTTTTTTTTATTTCTCCAAATAATCCTTGTTCAGTGGCTAATATTTTTGAGTCCCCAAAATTTTTCCATTCTTTGACTGAAATAAAATATGGTTTTCTGTTTTCATCTTCAAAAGTATCCGAATCTACTTTGTCTTTTGGAATAAATCTAAAATCTAATGATATTCTTATCCCGTCTGATTTTTTAAATGTTTGATGTAAAATAAAAGGATCCACAAATATCCATCCTGAATCATCGTATTTTAAATGTAATTCTTTGATGCCATCTATTTTATTATTACCATAATCGTAGTCATCAAGAGTTTTGACAAGACTTTTTGGAAATTGTTCAGTCTTAAAGAAATCTATTCCAATTTTTTCATAATCTCCATATAAGTGAAGAAATACAATAATCGCGCCTGATGGATCTCCCGCCCATATGTCGGTATGCTTCTTTGTTGAGGCCCTCGGTCTTTCTTCCGTTTTAAAAGAACCACTTTGTAATCTAACATTAATAGGAAATTGAACCCTGTCTATATTTTCATTAATGTTATTTTTTGAGAATTCATCAAATATTACCTTTTGTAATTTATTGAACGACATTAAATTTTCTTTCTTAGGCACAACTAGACCATTTGGCGTGATATTTGGTAAATTTTTTATTATATTTTGATTAATATCAAAAAAATTTTCACTAATTTTAATTTTTGTATTAGGATTTGAAGAAATCAAACAGTCCCAGATATAAAACATTACGGCATCTTTCAAATTATCTAAACTTTTTTCAGTAATTTTACAAACTTTTATTAAATCGTCTGTATGAATAAGTTTGATATCATCAAACAACAAGCTCATTCTTTTCTTTCTACTTTTAAGATCTACGTTCATTGGTATAAATATTCCCTTTTTTTAAAAGATATAGCTTCTTAATAACCGTCATGAAATTTACCTATAATAAATTACTTTATGAATAATCTTTTTCATACATTTCTTTTGCTTTAGCAATAGTTCCATAATAACTTATTTTTCCATTTTTCATATATATTGCTTTTGTACAGAGATCATCTATTAAATTTAAATCATGAGTTGCAAACAGCATTATTGAAGAAGTATTCATTATTTCTTTTATTCTAGATCTACTTTTTTTTGAAAATTCAAGATCTCCAGTGGAGAAAAATTCATCTATTAGAAGAATATCTGGCACGCTATATAAAGCTGAAGATAAAGCTAATCTTGATTTCATACCAGAAGAGTATGTTCTCAAAGGCAAATCAAGATACTCGTCTAAACCGGAAAATACTTCCGCAGATTTCATTATATCTCTTTTATTTTTAATTGATTCCCCCTCGATTATCCTAGATAAAATAATATTTTCATAGCCTGTAGCTTCATCTAAAAATCCAAATCCCAGATCTATCATGCTGCTTATTTTTCCATTCATTTCAATTTCTCCTGATGTAGGAGTATAGATTCCTGCAATAAGCTTTAAAAGGGTAGTTTTTCCTGATCCATTTGGTCCAATAATTGCTACTTTGTCACCAGTTGCAATATCTAAATTAATATCATCTAAACCTCTTACAATCTTTCTTTTATTATTACTTGTTTTATCAATACTTACTCTTCCAAAACTCGATATTTTATTCCTAAATGATAAATCTGCTCCTTCATAAATAGGGAAATCTAAACAAGAATTTATTAATTTAATAAATGAACTCATAGTCTTAAACCCAAAAAACTATTCTGTTCCTTTTAGCAGAATAAATAACGATAAAAATTAATAGTTGAAGGAAGGTTATAATAAATGCACCATACCAAATGTATGCATTAAAGTCAGATCCAATCAAATCATTTCTAACAATTCCAATAAAATAGGTAAATGGATTAAAATAAATATAGTAAATGTATTCACCAAGCATTTCTGGTTTCCATAAAACTGGAGTAAGAAGTAGCATTGGCGCCATTAATGCTTTTATTGTTGGCTCAACATCTCTATATCTTGAGGAAATTATACCTATAGTTGCTGAATATAAGACTGAATTAGTAAAGATTAAAAATATAGCTATTGGTAGTGTTATAAAAACTCTTATATTTATTTCTGGTTGCATAATAAATACCAATAAAAAAATTAATGGTAAATGATGAATAAACAATAAAAAATTTAAATAAGACTTTCTTAACGCATGAAATATTGGTGGTACAGGATATGCTTTTACTAGTGACGCATTAGCATAAAATATTTCTGGACCATCATTAATAATTGAAATAAGCCATGTCCAAATAATAAAACCTGAAAACAAATATAATAAAAAATTTCTCCAATCAAGATTAAAAATCGTACTCCATAATAAACATAAAATACCTGCAGAAATTGCCATACCCACAACAACCCACCATGGGCCAAGGTAGGTTTTTCTATATTTTAGTTTTAAGTCGAAATATGCTAAATACGACCAGGATGGAAAGCTTTTAAAGGAATATTTTAGATCTAAAATTGCACAGTTTTTTTCAAAAAAATTCATTTTGCTAATTTTTTATTTTAACTTTATTTTTGTAGGATAAACTAATTAATATAATAAGAAATAATCCTAACACATTATCATAAAAAACGCTGTTAAAAAATGACGATATAAAAACTATTATAAAAGTTACAACAGACATTGGACCGCCATGGTTTATTAATAAGAGATATAAAAAAATAAAAAAAGATAATAGACCAATAAGACCAAGCTGAGAAGAAATGCTTATGAATTCACTATGTGGATTATTTGTAATGAAATCACTATCACTTTTTATTCGTATATTATAATTTTTAAAATAATATTGTGCCGATTTTTTAAATGAGCCTACCCCGTTACCTAGAATTGGTTCATTCAAAAGATTCTCAATGCCGATTTTAGACCAAATAAATCTCTTGCCAATTGACGAACTATAATTTTCGCTTTTAATAAGATTTATATCATAATTAATCATGTTAACTCTATTTAAAAAATTATTTGAGATATTTGATGTCATTATAATAATAACAATTGAAAAAAATATTAGCCTAATTTTATTATTAGTAATTACCTTATAAAAAGAAAATAGTGTTAAGAAAAAAATAATTATATATGCTGTCCTAGAATCATTAATAAAAATAACATGAAAAAATCCCAATATTGATAACAAATATAAGAAATAATTACTACTCTCCTGAGCTTTATATAAACATAAAAATGAATAAAATGATAAAACAATACCTTGTATAATATAATTTTGAAAAACTGTTGATCTTGAATTAATTATATTCTGATCAATCCCTGTCATACTTAAAAATTTTATATTCTGGTAAAAATCCTCGAAGTTTATAAGATTAAAGTATTTTATATATGACAATAAAAGTATAAATGTTGTGCCAATAAGAAAATATCTTATAACTAATTTTTTATTTCTATATGTTTGAAGATAGAAATATATAAACGGTATATATATAATTTTAATATACTTCTTAAGCGTTTCAATAATATTGTTTGTATCAGCAATAGAATAAAATGATGAAATTAAAAATAAGAAAAATATTAAAAAACAAATTTTAAAAAAGAAATCATTTTGATAAATTTCGCCAAGAGTATTATTTTTGATACATATAATGAACGCTGTGAAAACTGCAAGGATGAGAAAAAAATTCACTGCAGCTGTGGATATTAATATAAAAAATGCAGCCAGAGGTAATAAATATAAATTTATTTTTTCTATTCCAATTTTTGTATTTACCATTAAAGCTCACCGTTTCTTAAAAAAATCTTTTTATTATTATATTTTCTTCCCTGCCTGGTCCGTTAGAAATAATATCTATTGGCACATCTAAATATTTTTGAATATCCTCGATGTATTTTTTTGCATTTTCTGGAAGACTTTCGTATTTTTTAATTCCTGTGATGCTTTCTTGCCATCCATCATATTCGTTATATACCGGTTTATTATTTTTGTAAGAAACACAAACTTTTATCTTTTTAAAAGTATCTAATACGTCTAATTTTGTTAAACATATTCCTGTAAAGCCATTAATAATAATTGATCTTTTTAGTGCAACTAAGTCCAACCAACCACAACGTCTTTCTCTACCAGTAGTAGCTCCAAATTCATGACCTCTTTCTGATAATGTTTTACCATCACTATCAAATAACTCTGTCATAAATGGACCAGATCCTACTCTTGTTGTGTAAGCCTTAACAATTGCTAAAATATAACTCAAATTTTCAGGTGATACTCCTGATCCAGTAAATATTCCCCCAACTGTTGTATTTGAGGACGTTACATAAGGATATGTCCCGTGATCAATATCTAGTAATGTTCCCTGTGCTCCTTCAAAAACTATTTTTTTATTTTCTTTAAAAGACTGGTTTATATATTCAGGCACATCAATGATAAAGTTTTTATAATTATCATAGTATTCCAATAACTTTTCATGAACTTCGTTTGTGTTAAAGATATTAACTTTGTAGTAATTTTCTAAAATAAAATTATGGTAATCAAGAAGTTCTTTGAGCTTTTCCATAAGCGTTTTTTGGTTGGATAAATCACCTAACCTAATTCCTCTTCTTGATATTTTATCTTCGTATGCTGGGCCTATTCCTCTGCCTGTTGTACCAATTTTACTTTTACCTTTTTTTTTCTCCCGAGCTTTATCAATTTCTATGTGAACAGGAAGAATTAATGGGCAATTATCAGAAAGAAGCAACCTATTTTCTATTTCTATATTATTTTTTTTTAAAATATTTATTTCTTCACTTAATGCTTCTAGGGAAAGAACAACACCATTACCAATAATACATTTTACTTTATCATGTAAAATGCCTGAAGGGACCAGATGAAGTATTGTTGTCTTATCATCAACCACAAGAGTATGTCCAGCATTATGACCACCTTGGAACCTAACAACAGCATCACACTGCTCGGTTAACAAATCAACGATTTTACCCTTACCTTCATCTCCCCACTGTGCTCCTAAAATTGCTATACAATTATTCATTATTATCCTCAGTAAACCATTTTCCTGATTTATTCACTAATTTATATTTTGTTTTATTTAAAAATTGATTTTTTAGTAAATATCTTACATCTATACTAAAGCCTATTCCGGTTACTCCATCAGAATTTAAATCATACTTCCCACCAATAGCAACTTCTTGACTATCATTCTCTATATAAGCACTAAATATAATATCATTTTCATAATCAAAACCTTTTATCTCGCAAAAATCAAAATTAATATTAATGTTATTATGAGAATTTTTTATAAATTCTGAAAGATAAATCATATAACGTATATCTTTTTCAATACGATCATCAAAAATTTTTAATTGATTGAGATATTTTTCAATGTCATTAATAGAACCATGCATTTTTGGAAAGTTTTTCAAACACTCTTTCAAAGATTCATCAATATTTTGATTATGTAAAAATTGCTTGATCTCAGAACTTGATTTACTTCTTATAAGATTTTTAATTTCTTTTTCTTGGTATTTTTCTAAATTTGCTGAAGAAATCAATTTTTTTAGTATACCAACATGACCTAAATCTAAGAATATTTTTTTATTTGTAAATTTTTTTAGGACATCGATCATTAAAATAACGAGCTCTGCATCATTCTCAATTTCACTACTTCCTATTAACTCAGCTCCAGCTTGAATTGGAACTCTAGAATTTTTTGTATTATCGTTTTTTGCTCTCGCAACATGGTCAAAATAACAATACCTATTAATATTGTTTTCATTAAAAGTAGAGTATATTCTTGAGATCTGTGAAGTAATGTCAGCCCTCAAACCTAACTGTTTACCAGTATCCTGATCTACTAGCTTAAATGTTTGTAAATCTAAGTCTTCGCTAATGTCTTGTGTAAGAGAATCTGTATATTCTAACAAAGGAGGGATTACTAAACCATATCCAAATGAAATGAATGTATCTATTACTTCTCTTCTTTTCATTTCAAGCCAATAAGCTTGTTCAGGCAAGATGTCTTCTATACCTTCTGGTAGTATCCATTTTGTGGTCGGCATTTTTTTATTATACTTATTTTATTTAATTTTTTTAAAAGAAATTTACTTAATATCTTTAAAATATTCAAAAAATTCTGAATCAGGATCTATGACAAGCATATCAGATTTTTCTTTGAATGAATTAATATAAGCCTTTAGGCTTCTTGTAAATGCATAAAACTCCGCATCTTTGCCATATGCGTTAGCATATAATGAGGTTGCTTTCGCATCACCAGAACCTCTCTCTTGCTCAGATGTTCTGTATGCCTCAGC
>TARA_Y200000002_G_scaffold91799_1_pt1 | contig 26928 bp, 21 predicted proteins | sample TARA_Y200000002 | Tara Oceans TARA_Y200000002 (sample SAMEA2619388) | marine metagenome | biome: marine biome (ENVO:00000447); feature: surface water layer (ENVO:00002042); material: "saline water (ENVO:00002010), including plankton (ENVO:xxxxxxxx)" | depth 5 m | reverse complement strand
CTGCCTTCAACCAGGCGATCGGGCAATGGGATGTGTCCCAGGTCACAGATATGAGTCATATGTTCAAGGATACCGTTGCCTTCAACCAACCTATAGGGAATTGGAATGTTGGCAAAGTGTATAGTATGCGGGCTATGTTCTTGAATGCCGCTGCCTTCAACCAACCCCTAGCAAATTGGGAAAGAGAAAATTCAACAAATTCAACAGTAGGCAATGTGACTAATATGAATAGTATGTTCCGTGGTGCCACTGCCTTCAACCAGCCTATAGAGGGGTGGGATATGTCTAAGGTCGTAGATATGGGTTATATGTTCCGTGAAAGTGCATACACACATGCTAAACCAACTCCACAGCGTACAGAAACGAGTAACGTTTTAAATAAGGTTGCAGAAAACATAATGAATACGACGCCAGAAAAAATTAGCAATGCGGATAAATCATTTATGAATCTAATGGATATTAAAGAACTGCGTGATAACATAGCCGAATATGGAGGAAATAGAAGAAGTAACACTCGTAAAAATAGAAGCAAACCTAAATCTAAAAGAACACAGAAGAACAAAGTGCATGAAAAGAGAAACAAGTAGGAACAGGTCTTATTAATACACGTAAAAGATCATAGGTTTATCATTGATTTCGTGTAGGACTTTAGTTTTAGTAGATCTGATGCGTATACGAGACCACCAGCAAGGATAGTGGATACTAATTGATATGGCATATAATAATTGAGAAATAAACTTTATATCCTAATAGTTTAATTTAGAAAAAAATCTGTACATAAGGTATAGTATGAAGAGCGTGACAAAACAATACAAAAAGAACAGCAAAAGATCATTGTGTAAAAGTAAGAAGGAGAAGAAGTGTAATAAATTAAAAGGTTGTAAATATACATCAAAAGGTACAAAAAGAAAGTTTTGCAGAAAGAAGAAGAATAAGTCGTATAAGAAGAAGGGAAGTATGTTTTTAATGGGACTATAAATAATTTATATTTATAACAATAAATATAAATACTAAACAATAAATAAAGTAGACATGAATGAAGAAGAGAAGAAATCATCTTTAAAAGATTGCTTAGAAGAGAGTAACAATCCGAGAATGCAAAATTACGTAAAGATATTGGATACTCCGGGTATTTCAACATTTGAATGGATTCATCGTACACAAGAAGAGTTGATGGATGGTATTGTTTATTTAGAGAAATTAAAAGAGATGCTTTCAATGAATATGCGTGAGTTAGATGCAGCAAGGGAGGAGTCAATAAAAAGGAATGAAAGGAATGAAAAAAAGAAAGAAGAAGAAGTGAATGAGATAAGATTAAATAGTGAAGAAATAGATGTAGAGTTAAAAGGTGCAACGAGCAAAAAAAAGAAAATAAAGAAGAAGAAGGTAGTACAGCCAGTGACAGAAGAGAGTTAAGAGGTAGTTTAATCATATAAATATTTAATTTGAATAAAAGTAAATATTTATAAATAGTTTTGAAATAATAATAAGATATGAATAATTAATTGAGTTTTCGTAGTTGGGGATATTTATTATCAATAAGGTTATCAAGTTCAATACAAGGTAATAATTTATCTTTTTTCAAGATATCAGCGCCTTCAATAAGGATATCTTTGCAATTTTGCAAAATGTAAACGGAATAAGCATAAGCATTATCAATAAGTTCAGTGACTTCATTGTCTATTTTTTCTTTGTATTTTTCACTGGAATTAGGGTAAATAACGCTTTTTCCCATGCCATAATATATAATCATTCGTTCGGCGAGTTTAAAGGCTTCTTCAAAGTCATTGATAGCACCGGTAGTGACGGAACAGTCGTAACAGACTTCCTCAGCGATTCTTCCGGCGAGTAAGATAGCCAAGTGTTCAAACAATGCTTCTCTGGTGTGTATATTGGAAGTGGTGGGCTCAAAGAGAGTGTAACCGGGGGTACGTGGGGAAGATAAATTAATAACAACTTTTTTCATTTTGGAGTGGTGTTGAGAGAGAATACCGACAATGGCGTGTCCCATTTCGTGAATGGCGATGTGGTCAACAATATCAGAAGTGAATTGATGTTCATCGGGCTGCCATCCGGCGACCATTTTGTTCATATTATAATCTAAATCAAGCATATTCATAACTTCTCGGTTTTCTCTGAGAGCACTCAACATACCTTCATTCAAGAGGTTTTCAATTTGTGCTCCGGAGAGTCCTTGTGTGAAGTCAACGAGTCCATCTATTGTGATATTAACGTTGTCATAAGGTTTGCCTCGTAAATGGATGTCAAGGATAGCCTTTCTGGTTTTACTGTCTGGGTTAGCGATGTGTATTTGTTTATCAATTCTGCCGGGTCTAATGAGAGCAGGATCTAATAGATCAATACGATTGGTGGCTCCAATAATGAATACGCCGGTGTTATTTTTGAAACCATCAAGGGCGACTAATAATTCGTTAAGTGTACTATCGCGTTCGCTTGTAGAAGATTCTCCATCTCCGGATCGTTTTCTACCGACGGCGTCAATTTCATCAATAAAGATGATACAAGGTGCGTTATTGGTGGCGAGTTTAAATAATTCTCTAATACGGGAGGGTCCGACACCGACATATTTTTCTTGAAATTCGGATCCGGAGACGGAAATGAATCCGACGCCGGCTTCGCCGGCGAATCCCTTTGCAAGGAGAGTTTTGCCATTGCCGGGAGGTCCTTCAAAAATGAGACCACGAGGAACACGTACATTGAATTTGGAATATTTGTCATGATTGGTCAAAATATCAACACATTGGGAAAGTTCGGATTTGACTTTATCATAACCACCAATTTGTGAAAAGTTCATATTAAAATCATAGGTGACTTCATAATTTTCGGTTTTTTTACCTCCCCTATTTCGGGGGTTTCCTGCGAAACCGAATCCTCCAAACATGCTTCGGCGTACATTTTCAGGAAAGGCGTCTTCATCATCTTCATCACGAAAATCATTATCAACATCTTGTGTATCTTCCTCGGGATGAAAGGTTCTAATACCAGTAATACGATAATTAGAATTGTTCATGGTTCTGACTAATTCTCTGAAAAAGGGGTGATTATCAAGCGATTCCAAGGAAGATTCATCAATATTTTGAGAATCTCCAGAAAGGATTTGAAGTCCCTGAACAGTGATGTTTTTAGAATTCAATCGTTTTAAATAGTTTTCATGGTAAGATTGAGAAAGAGGGTAAGCTTTTGGCAAAATAAAACGGGTCATATTACGAATAGAAACATTGGGATCAGTTTCTTGAGAGTCGTTTTTGGGTTCATAAGTAATTTTTCTAATTAAGTAATGGGGCTTGGAAATAGGGTATTTTTGATTTGTATTGTTTTTATAACCTATATCATAAAGACTTCTGACAGCGGCACTATTGAGAGGGTGTGAAGTGACGTGATGCCAGGAATGTTGATGAACGTGAAAATAATTATGATAGAACCCAAGAACAATAGGTAAGAAAAATACGAAAAGGAGTTTCATATATAAACATAAAAGAGTATGGTTTTATGTTTATTCAAGTATTTATTTATTAATGATAGAAGTAGATACTTAAACAATTTATATATTATAATCGTCATTAATAGATTTATGCTTTGGGAGTGTTTTTCTGGGTATAATAGCACAATCGTTGGTATTAGAAGTAGAAATGTTTTGGTGGAGTGTATCTGTATCATCTAAAAAGGGGACTGTATTTTGAAAGGAAGAAGTAGTGGTGGCGTTGTTATAAATATCTAATATTTGCATGACAATGGCACTTCTTTGAACATCCTGGGTGTTCATAGTGATCATTTTAACCTGTATAGGCAAGTTGTGTTGTATTTTATTATAATTGTCAAGTTTAGTCATAAAATCCAACAAACCATTGTCAATGGATTTGTCGCTTTGTTTAAGATCGCCGGTAATAACCATTTTAGAATTTTCACCGATTCGGGTAGTGAGCATGAGCATTTGATTGGGCGTGGAGTTTTGCATTTCATCGGCGATAATGAATGCGTTTTTGAAAGTTCTTCCGCGCATATAAGCGAGAGGGGATATTTCAAGAATGCCACAATGGAGCATATTTTCAATATCTCTTTGTTGATAAAATTCTGAAAAGATATCAAAGACGGGTCGGGTCCAAGGGTCCATTTTTTTGACAAGATTTCCAGGCAAGAATCCGAGTTCTTCTTCTTCAACAGGGACGACGGGCCTTGTCAAAATGATTTTATTGATTTTATTATCTTGTAAGTCTTGAATGGCTTGTAAACAGGCAAACAAAGTTTTACCACAACCAGCAGGTCCAATACCAAGAACAAGGGAGGTGTCTTCTTCTTGTAAATATTGAACATATTTGATTTGGTTGTCACCTTTGGGTTCGTATATGGGATATTTTTTGGATTTTTTATTTTTACTGATATCATCTGCTAAAAACATGTTTTTTTTCTTGGCCCTCATTGTAAACGAAGTTTTTGTAAAAGAACGTATGTTAGTTCTGCTGAGAAAAGAGGACACGGTAAGTAAGTAAGAGAGACCGAACATAAGTAATATATGTATATTCATACAGGTATATAATAATAAATGTATATATTTAATAAATACATTTATTTGCAAATAACAAGAAACATAAAATATGGGATATAAAAGTATAGAATGGATAAAAACATAGAAATCATAATAATAAGTATAATAGCAGGGATATTTATATATTTTAGAGAACTGGACTATTATAGAACAATACCGAAAGGAAATATATATGCATCGGTAGCAATAATATTGTGGTCATATTTGGTGTTGAAAGTGAGTCCGTGGTTTTTAATAGTGGGTTTAGTGGGTTTAAATCTATATGGGATAAAATTAAGTGATTTGTAAAGGGTAATTAGATATGATGCCGTCAATGTTAAATTTTTTCATATGGTTTTCAATAAAACTATTTTTGCAAGTGTACGCAAATACAAGGATACCTTTTTTTCTTAAATAACTAATGGAATGTAAATCAAGTGCGGTCCAATGATAACAAACGAAGTCACAATGTTCGGTAATAAATTCAATTTGATCAACGGAGAATGTGTTTTCGGTAGTGAATCCGATGTGAATCTTAAGTTTAGAATCAAGAATGGGTTGAATAATAGATGTATCATAACTACTAATAAAAATGCGATGAATGTTTTGCGGGGTGAACCATTTTTGAATCAAAGAAAGTACTCTATGAATGATTCTATCATCTCCTTTGATATCAAGGAAGATAAGAATATCGGTGTGGGCGAATTCAGAGAAGAAATCATCTAAAGAAACAATGCCAAGTTGCAGTAATTCATAATAACAAAAGTCAGAAATATATTTATCATGAAGATGAACATCATGATGTATAATAGGATCTCCGGATTCACACATTTGAACATCTAATTCAATCATATTAAAACCGGCTTCGTGCGCTTTTTTGAATGATGTCATATTGTTATCGCCGTATAGGTGGGAGTATCCGCGGTGTGCGATTTGCCACATATAGAATATTAAAATAGAATATCTAAGACGGAGAATATAAGGCAAAACAGATCATTTTACGATTGCCGGATAATCTGGATTGACTGATGCCCCCTAAGTTGAGTTTGGATTTAAACATAAGATCAGTAAGATTATCTTGAATAGTGTATCCATTTTCTGTTAAATAAGAAAATAAGGAGGGTATATCATCGGCATACATAAATGAATCGGGATTATTAAAATTGGCTTTTTGTCCAGTGGTGGTGGGATATCTGGACAAAGCATAAACGCAATTATGTGCGGGTATACTAGAATGGAATTGTTGATATGTGGATAGTTTGGGTACGTGAATTTGAGAAACGAGATCGGCTAAGGGGCCATTAGGAATAGAATTAAGGGTGATAATTTGCATGTATGTTTTTTCGTATGGATTTAAGACGGGTTCTAAATAAAAGACGATAGAAGATGAATTAGAGAAGGGACTGGTCATATAAATAATAAATACAAATTAAAGTTCATTATGAATATAGTCTTGAAAAATATAAATAGGTTTTATTTTGTCAATAATTAAGTAAAGGAAAACGGCAGAAAGAGCAAGAAAATAATTTTGAAAATACATACTTTGTGAAAGTAGAAGGGGTGGAGCGTAAGTTTGGATCGTTTGAAGAGAGTGTAATGCAGAGGAGCAAGAGACGCAATGGATGGTATGGTCGTGGTATCGGTCAAATATTTGTTTTCGGGAGAGATGTAAATCAAGAGGGGAGGAATAAGAAATGGATGTCCAATTGGGTGCAAATTTATTTTTCCATTTATGAAATAGATAAATACTGTAATCGCTGGAGGATGGTGTGAAGTAGGTTTTGGTAGAATTGAAAAAAGAGTTTTTATTTTTTAACATTTGTTCTTGTTTATGTAGAAGCATAGTGTCGCTATCAAAAAAGGTGTGAGTGATGGGATGTTTAATCCATTTGGGTAAAGATTGAATAGTGTTTATAATAAGAGCATTTCTGAAATTATTTTTATGATTGTATTCATTTTGGACAAAGATTCTGGTTCTAAAAGGATAAACGGGGACACAATAGACATGTAATCGTTTAATATAAATGTCGGGATAAGTGGAGTTTAATAAGTAATGAGAAGGGTAATAAAAAGACATGGTACCGTTTCTATATTTTTTATTGGGTAAAGTGGAGTCTTCAAAGTAAATTTGCAGACAAGATGGGTCCATAGTGATTAACGTTGAATTGACAGGACTGGCGGCGTCTCGCGTGGATTGTAATTTGTGATGTGCAAAAGGTATATGTGCAGGGTCAAAGAAGTTTTCCAATAAGGTGTTAATAGAATAAGGTACTTCAATAACGAAAGTATCGTCAGAAACGGAGTTATTATGTTTGGAGATGTGTGTGGGGAATGGAGTGTCGCGATCATCGTAAAGTATCCATAAAATATTGCAGGATTGGAATGTTTGATATGTTTTTTGAAATTTACAAAAATCGGGTTTTTTATTGGATTGTGGTAAGGAAATAATGTTTCCATTTTGATCAAATTCCCATCCGTGATAAGAACATTTTAAATTTCGGGATTGGTTATCAATAAACCCTTCTGATAAAGGGCCGCCTCTATGTAAACAAGCGTTATCTTGAACAACAATGTTGTTGTCTTTTTCCCAGACAACAAGTTTTTTATCAAAAATTTGTATTTCGCTGGGTTTTTTAGTATTGTATGATTTTAAGTCAAGTAATGGGAACCATCCATAAGATAAAACAGAAAGGAAAGTATGAAATAAAAGTAAAAGTATCATAATAAAATAATTATAAAATGTTTATTATGGTTTAGAAATTTATAATATGTAAATATACAGGATGACTTCCATAGGCCCAATTCGTGATTTAGTAAGCACAGATGATTTGGATTTATCTCAAATCAAGTCTTTGTTAAGTGATGCCAATAAGATGAAAGATTTAGTTTGTGATTATGGCGGTGATGATCGTTTAAAAAATAAAGTGATTGCATCTCTTTTCTATGAACCATCCACACGTACTTCTTGCTCGTTTACTGCTGCAATGATGCGTCTGGGAGGCCAAGTTCATTCATTAAATGAATCTTCGTCAAGTTCTAAAAAAGGTGAAAGTTTTGATGATACAATTCAAACATTATCATGTTATTTTGATGCAATTATTATACGTCATCCTGCGAGAGGTAGTGCAAAGAGTGCATCATGTATTTCAAAAAAACCGATATTGAATGCAGGTGATGGATCAGGTGAACATCCAAGTCAAGCACTTCTTGATATATTTACTATTTATTCAGAATTAGGTAATATTGGTACATTTAAAAATTCTCAAGAAAAAGTATTTGAGAAGAAAAATGCAGGGGAAGAATTAATGACAATAACATTAATGGGTGATTTAAAAAATGGAAGAACTGTACATTCATTAGCAAAAGTATTATCATTATTTGATGGAATTCATATACAATATTTGGCACTTCCCTCATTAGAAATGCCAGAAGAAATTATATCTGATATAGCTTTATCTAAAAATATTAAACAAACAGTATTAACATGTTCTATTGAAGACGCCATTGCAACTACTGATGTATTATATGTTACACGTATTCAAAAAGAAAGATTTGAAAGTATCAAAGATTATGAAAAAGTGTTGGATGGATATTGTATTGATGCAAAAATGATGACTCATGCGAAAAAGAAAATGATTATAATGCATCCTTTACCGCGGGTAAGTGAGATTGCTAAAGAAGTTGACGATGATCCACGTGCTGCTTACTTTCGTCAAATGGAATTTGGAATGTATATGAGAATGGCTATCCTTGATCAAATTTTCAAAACACCTTGAGAATAATGAAGCACCTTAAGTGATTGCACAAAATGTATGATAATCATTCCTTAAACCATTAAAATAGATTTCTAAAAACTTTTGCAATTGTAATTAATAAAATAATTATAAAATGTTTATTATGGTTTAGAAATTTATAATATGTAAATATATAAGATGGCAGAGAAGGAAACCCAGAAAAATAAAAAAGAAGAGAAAAAAATAAAAATATTAAATCAGGGTACATTTGGGTGTATTTTCAGACCGGGTATAACATGCGAGGGTACGGTAGATGGTTCAGAAAAGACAATAACAAAAGTTCAAAAATCAAAAGAGACTTCGCAAAACGAGATTCACATATCAAATATATTAAAAGATATAAATGGGTATAATAGATATTTTGCACCGATAAAAGAGTTTTGTAATGTGGACATAAGTACAATAATGAATGACGAGTTAAGGAAATGCAAATTTATTGAAAAGAGCGAGAAAGAGAGCAAAGAGTTGAATTTTGAAATAAATAAAATATCGTATGTTGGAAAGAAGACACTGGGTGATTATTTCAAGGATTTATTAATAGATGATAAGAGAATAAACAAAATAAATTTTGGATCAAAATTCATATTTGCGTTTAATGTGTTAGTAAAAGGATTAAACAAATTAAGTAATGTGGGGGTAGTGCATCACGATATAAAAGAGAATAATATAGTGTGTAAAGCAAATACAGGTAGACCGATCTATATAGATTTTGGTTTGTCAATAGATATGAATTTATTAGATATAAAAGACACAAGTTATTTTAATGCATTTTACACACATGCACCGGTATATCCAGTGTGGTGTTTTGAAATAAATATAATGAATTATTTATTGAATGTGATAGGTAAAGATATGGAAACAGTGGAGGATATATTAAAATTACCAGTGTCAAATGTGCAAGTGGCAGAAATAATAAAAGATTTTTTGAATGAGAACGAGACATTTAAGTATAATTTTGACGACACGGAAAAGGAAGAAATGATAAAAGAGCATGTGAAATATTTGGAGGGGTTTACAAATCAAGGTGTATTTACAAATATAAAATGGGAGAAGATAGTGAATGAAATAATGAAGACGTATAAGACATGGGATTTGTTTTCATTGGGAAGTTGTTTTTTATTAATGATAGAAGATTTTAGTTTACAAGAAGTGATAGACGAGATACCGTTTTTAAAAAAGTTTGAAATGATTTTAAAGAATATAGTATCCTCTGTTCCAAACAAAAGAGTGTCAACGGAAGACTGTTTAAAAGAACTGAAAGAGTTAGAAGAAGCGTCAATAAAAGAAATAAATAAATTAAAAAAAATAATAAAAGAACGAAGTAAAAACAAAGAATTAATAGAGAAGATAAGGAAAGGGTATGCGGATTCAAAGATGAAAAATAGATTAGTTCCAACAGTATAAGATCTAATAATTAAAACTCAGCGTAATAACTGAAATCAGAGAATAATTTATATCTATTATTTGATAAAACATGTGATAGATAATCGTAATGATTTTTGTTTAATCTATCTTGTAAAAGATAATAAAGGGTATTTGAAGAAAATCCGGAAATAAAAGTGATGTCAGGGTATTCATCAAAGGTGTTGACATCAATAATGCTGTTATATGCGAAATTCCATAAGAATAATTGTGGTAATTCATAAAATTTGGATTTAGGGAAAGCTAAGGTGAAGTTGGTATAGAGTTGTTCCAAATCGTTTTTGTTAAATTGACTAAGTAGGATAAGTTTAATTTTGTGGGGAGAGACATTGAAGGTATGAATACTTTGTAGAGTGGAAGAGAGAAGAGAAAAAACGGTTTTATAATTAGATTCGGTATTGGACATATTGTATATGGATATCATAAAGTGATTAATTTTTTGAACAATGGTGTGTTCGGGTTGGAATTGAATCCAAGTGGGGGATTTATCAATAGCAAGAATTCTATCTTCAAAAAAACTGGATGTAGAAAGAAGTAAAGCGTTACCAAGAGCGGCATAGAAAGAGTCGCTGTTGACGCAATTAGAAACGTCAAGTAACGGTAAAATACATGATTTGGTATTGAATTTTTTAATAAAATACATTTTCCACAAATTGTCTAAGAATGATTCTTCGGCTTTGTCATAATTATCATTTTTAGTTAAATAAATAGATTTTCTGATAATAAATTCAATAGGTATTTGGGAATAATGAACGCCGTAATAATAAAAGTATTGATCCTCTTCATTGTTTTTAATATTTTGAATATATTTTTTGGATTTATCTGAATATAAGGTGTGATTATTTAATAAATGAGTATTTTTAATGTATGTGTTGATGGTTAAATAATCAAAATTAATTTCAGTGTTTTTACAAAACGAGATTTGTGGTGTTTTAAGAACTTTATTTAAATAAGAAACGATTTTTCTATAAATAGACTTGGATTTACAGATGGCTTTTTGATAAGAAAGTAGATTGGGGGGTGTTTTTAATATACAAGGTTTATGTTTTTGAATCCAGTGTATGGCTAGTTTTTGAAATAACCAGCCATATTTAGATTTTTCACGAGGGATATGTTTGGCAACATTAGAAATATGATATTTGGAATAACAGTAATTAGAATATTTCCAATTCTGAATGTCTTGATAAAGTTGATCATTAATTAACGAAATACAATTTGTAATAATAGGATGATCATATTGATTTGTAGAATCAAACACGTATTTACATAAATATTTAACATCTCTCCAACAACCAAGGTTAACATTATTTAAATCATTATCAAGGGGTTTTAATATCAATTCAACAGATATTTTGGACAATTCAGGGAAAGAATCAAAAAAAGAGTAAATAAGCATGTATGTGAGGTCGTGTTCTCCAAGTCCATGAAGAGAATCTCTTGTGTAAGCGATAATAGTAAAAAATTGTTGTAAATAAGGGTACCATTGTGAGAGGTGATTATTTTGAATATTTTTATTGTTATTTGAAATAATATTTTTAATAAAAGAAAGATTACCTTTGAGTCTATTTTCTATAACTAACAATGATGATTTACTTTTTCTTGATAATTGAAAGAACAGCCAGATAACCTCACTTTTCAAAAAAGAATGGACGGATGAATCGTAATTATCGCTCATTTAAAATAATATAGAAATCATTTTAAATACTTTATAATAATTGTCATACACACAAGACATCATAAGTAAATGTAAATTATTTTTTACGGGTAATATTTTTAGATGCCTTTTGAGAACTCTTGAGAGGTTTTAACAAAATACGTACTTTTTTGGTATGTTTTTTATTTTCTTCGTTGAGTGATGAAGATATTTTTTTTTTAAGAATAGATTTTGGAATAAAAAATTCGTCATCATTTTCAACTTCTTCTTCTTCAAAAATAAAATAGATAGCATTAATGTCGTGAAAAATGAAAGTAGACGGATAAATAATAAGATCATTAAGCGGGTCAACCTTTTTCAAATACGTTTTAGAATTGTGTTTGTTGATTTCATTTTTTGAGAACATTTGAATAGAAGATGGTAAAATATCAAAATTACAAAGAAAAACATCGGCCAATTTGAATTTGGAGAATTTATTTTTAATTTTATTAGAATCAATATTTTGTATTAATACTTCTTTTGTAAGTAATGAAGAATCTTCGTTAACGACTAAAGGTAATGTTTTGCAAACGATTTTATCAATATATTGATTGGTGTTAATATAAATAAATTTAGCATAAAGAGACTGCATGGGTTCGTTATTAAAAATAGAATCCACATTTAATAATTTTTCTTGTTCTTGAATCCAAGATGGTTGTAAAAAGTTATTTTCTAAATACTCACAATCTTCAGAAAGAGACATTATTATAATTTTATAAGAATGAATTTTGAATTTCTGAACATATAGTTTTATTTTTTACTGTTTTTCTTGGATTTATAAACAGATTTTGTTTTCTTAACAGATTTTGTTTTCTTAACAGATTTGAGTTTCTTAACAGATTTTGTTTTCTTAACAGATTTAGGTTTCTTAACATATTTGGGTTTCTTAATAGATTTGGGGTTTTTACTTCCGCCACTATTATATTCATTTTCGTCGTATGATTCATCGCTCTCATAAACTGTATATTTATTGTACGAATCCCTATACGATGCTGCAAAATTAAGAGGATTAATAAACATTATTTCGGGTTCCGACTCAATCATTGTATACAATTGGTAGGGACTGAGGTGATATTGATTGAAAAGTTTAACATCGCATACTTTTGTACAGATAAAATCAAATAGTGTGTCTTTGTCATTAACGTTAAAATTATATAAGTTAGCGTCTAATTTTACTGCTATTTGCTCAATAATATTTATAGGAACATCCATTCCATAGATGTTTTGAAGTAAATGAATGTCACCGGATTGCTGATAATTTATGGGAGGATTATTTCTTATTTCAACCCATTCTTGCTCATCGTTTAAAGATTTTAATAATACTTGTAATTTTTCATTTTCATTTACGTTTGCTCTATTATCAACTGTTAGAAGAGAATCGGATTCATCAAGATAAAACCATCTTAGAAAATTATAATTGTTACTTTTATCTCTACGAGAATCCTCAAAATCAAGAAGTTTTATTTTAAGTTTAGAATCCAATTCATCAAATATGAATGTAAAGAAGAAAATGTTAGATTCGCTAGTAATGCATGTGTAAATATAGTTTTTTACAGATCTTAATTTTTCATTTTCAGTTTGGTTTTTTAATAATGTTTCATGCATAACAAATAAATACGTATTCAATTCCTCTATACTGTCGTCCATACTTTCGTCAGTTTCTTTTTCATATCTTGATAACATTTCATAAAAATACTGAATAATGTCTTCTTGAGGATCAATAATTTGTTTGTCTTCTACCAAATAGATAATAAGAGAAGCAAGATTCTCTTGTTTGTGAATTGATATATTTTCTTGTATTTCTTGAAACCGTTGTAGGTTACCATCTAATTGTTGTAATTCTTCTGATGAGAGGGCTTGTAATTCTTCTGGGGATAAATTTTGTAATTTTGTAATTTCACTATTTAATCCATTTTCAATCTTTTTTATTAATTTGACTATTGTAACAATAAACTTAAAGTCACGTCTATTTTCTTCTTTGCTTTCTTGTAGATCAAGATATCTGTTAGCCCTTCTGTTATATTCAGCCTTTTGTAATTTATTTCTGGATATAGTATCTTCTGTTTCGTTTACAGATTTATCTTTATAAAAGTTCTTATCTATTTTTCTAAACTCTACATCATTAACATCATAATATTTATCATTGAAATAATGGCTACTAACAATATGAGGTAGTATTTGTTTTTCATTTTTGCCTTCATTAATAGTAATTCCTCGCTTTTTAGTTTTGCCTTCATTAATAGCAACTCTGGGTTTTTTATTTTTGCCTTCATTAATAGCAACTCTGGGTTTTTCATTTTTGCCTTCATTAATAGTAATTCCTCGCTTTTTAGTTTTTGGCGGCATTTAATATAATAAGATATAAAAATGATATAAAATAAAAATAGTAAATAGATTGTCTTGAAACAGCAGAAATGTTAAGTGTTGAATAATATTGAATGAAAACAAACATAAAAAAAGGTACAATTTGTACAATATTGTTGGAAATCATATTTTTCATACTGGTTTTAGATGTAAATAAAATGAATTATTCAAGACAGCAACTCAAATAGTGAGTTTCATTATTTTATAAAAGGTATTTTTATAAAATATTAATCGTCTCTAAATAAGAAGTGAAAATATTTGTCAATGACGGGGTTAACATTTTTGAAATTATGTTTAGATCCGAAACAATTCCAACAACAGATATAAAAGAAACTACAGAAGTTGATTTTAAATTCAGCAGATTTAATTTCTTTGGTGAATACTGCGTCTAAGTCATTATAAGCGTTTTGATAATCCAAAAATTCATTTTTGATTTCTTTTTTAGAATCAAATAAATAAACAAGTCGCCTTTTCATTTTTTCAAGTTCAACGTTATATTGAGAGCCAGAATTTTTCAAATGTGCATTAATGTATCTGATTTCATTCTTAACGTCTTTTAAACGAAAAATAAGGCTATTTCTAAAATTCTGCATTTTTTGAATAAAAAAGAATATTTTCATGTGACAGACAAGGGGGAAAAGGTTTTTAACTTCTCTGGGAATCAAGAAAGAGTAACTATCTTTAATTTCAATAATTTTATTTTCTACATCTTTGATAGTTTGAATGACGACATTTTCTTTGTCTTTTTTATTATCAATAAAGACGAGTTTACTGCTTGCTAAGTCTAATATGGTTTCAAGTCTTTCGTAATGATTAGCCATTTGAAAGAACATTTCGGTGGAAGCTTCAAGTTTAAAATAATTAATTAAAGACAGTAATAGAGCGACCAATGCGTTGAGGGCAGTAATAAATCCTTTATATATTTCATGACATTCAATAATAGGACTAATGATAGTAATAAGACAGGTGAGTAAAAGAGACGGGATCATAAGTAAATTAAGTTTCCATTGATAAATATTTTTAGAGACAATATATAAATTTTTTTGTCCCTTAACAAATGTAGTGAGTACATCTAATTCGCCGATAAATCTATTTTGTTCAAAGTTGAATGATTTTTCAACAAATTTTTCTACATCTGCAAATGTGAGTTTTTTAAACATTACATTAGATCTAACTCTGGATAAGTTGTGTTGTGTCATGGAAGCAATATCTTCTAAAGATAAAGGTTGATTTGTTGTAGTTAGATTGGTTTGGTTATTTTGATTATCTTCTTCGCTACTGTCTGAAGGTTGACTTCCGTCGCGACTGGCACTTCTGCTACCATTATAAGACATAGTAAGAGGGCTTTCACAGTTGTAATGTTCAAGTTCAATCAATTCAAAGTCTCTACTTTCAGAGGTATGAATGTTATTTTGGTTGGATAGATTATTATCAGTAATTATATGATCAGCATTAATGTTTAAAAAATCATTGCTATGATCAACATTAATGTTTAAAGAATTATTGCTATGATCAATAGAAATTAAGTTGTTATTATTAGAAGAATTGTCTGAAGATATAGATAATTCTTTATCGGCCATACTAAAATGTGATAAAACAAAATGAATAAACAAACGAAAAGAAAAATTGAAAATGTATTTTAAAAAATGTGTAATAAAAAGAATGATAAAATCCAATAAATATTTAAAGAAATTAACACTGGAGAATTACATAAGGGAACAGAAACATTACTTGTTAACATCACGGTTTAGTAATGATACATGGGAACAAAATGAGAGTTACAGAAAAGAAAGGAATATAACGTGTATATATAGCAGTCCAGATCCAATAAGTCAACACATTCCTTTGGATTCAATAATGTTTATATTGGAAATGAATAATGACAATAATAAAATAATGGGAATAGGAATGGTAAGAAATCGTGCACATGTGAATAGACATTTTGTTTATACGAATGGTAATTACAATAGATATAATTTTGTAGGGAGGAACAGAATAGATAGAGATGAGATGAATGAAGAAGAAGAGAATGTAATGAAAGCATTTGATATCTTGTGTTTTACCGGGAATAAACATATGAAAAGAGGCCAAGGATTGAAATCTTTTCCAACTGAAATGTTATTTAATTGCAGTAAAAAGTTGGATTTAGTGGATTTTATCAAAAAAATGTTTAAGTGCAGAATATAATATAAATGTATGTTTAATATAAATATAGAAATGGAAAAAACGAGTTTGTATAACATAGGTGATTATACTGATGAAGAATTGTTTGAAATATTAGATCTAAATAATCCGACGGATAAAGAATTGGAAGCAAAAATATTAATGATGATTCATAAATATGAAAGTCTAAATACAAAAGCAGGTAAGAAATTATCTACTTTTTTTGAAAAAATATATGATCGTTTTTTTGAAAGTGAAGATGAAGATGAAAATGAAAACATTCAAGAAGGATTTGAGGTAGGGGTGGAAGAAAATATGGATGAATTTGCAGATGAATTTGTAGATGATCTTGTGGACGAGGAAATTATAGAAGATGATCAAGCAGAAAGTAGAAAAGAAGAAATAAAAGAAGAATTAAAAAACGAACAAGAGAAAGAAAAGACATTTAACGTAAAACCGATAAATTATATTTCCGGTAAATTAAATCCAATAAAGAGAGAAACAACAAAAAAAATAATACAAATAGATAGTAGTTTACGTACCGATAAAGAAGCGATGTCATCATCTTTTACATGTACTTTATCGGAACCGTTAAAAGATGTAATATCTTTAAAATTTTATTCATATACAATACCGACAAGTTTTTACTTAGTAAAAAATACTTTTGGAAGCAATTTTTTTAAGTTCAAAGGAGTAACAGAGGGGATAAACAATTCAAACCATGATATAAAGATTGAAATAGACTCGCAGAAGTATGATAACGGAGCCGAAGATGTAGTAACTGCGGTGAACAATGTAATAGACTTATCAAATAGTCAAATAGATGCAAGTTTAAATGTTAGCTTTTATTTCAATAGAAATAATTCTTCAACTCAGAAGACTGAGTTTGAAGGAAGTATTGATAAAAGGTACAACGAGAGTAGTTATTATTTACAGTTTGAAAAGTGGGAGTCTCCAAATGTAACGGATAGAACAACAACCATACCAAGTTATTTAGGTTTTATGTCACAAATAAATTACATAAACGTATTGAAATCAGTAGCGACTACAGAATACTTATTTCCAGCGACAACTGCAGCTGCGGATACAACGAATTATGTAATAACAGATTTAAATAATAAAGTAATCATTTATCAATATTATAATTCGTTTCCTTATGATCCAAACAATTCAATCATTGATGTTAGTAGACAGATAGTAGTTGATGCAGGTAGCTACACACGTTCAAGTTTGACAACGCAATTCAATAATAAATTAAGCGAAGATTCATATTTGACAGATTCGTATTTAAAAAGAGTGGATATAGATGCGGGGAACAATATCAACAATTCAATAGTTGAGCTAAAGGCAAAATTCAGTAGGACAGTAGCCTATACTGCACAAACAGACGAAACACCAACATTAAATATATTATATCCAAATGTAGAAAGTAGAACATTAGTAATACTGCCTGATGATTCTGAGATATGGATCGGTGAAAATTCCTGCTTTAAATTTGACTCTTCGTATAATGAGTTAAATACAATATTTTCAGATATATCAGCGGTAGAACAGAATGATTCATTTACAATCTCAGATAATCCGTATATAGAATTGAAATCAATCGCTCCAAATTTTATAACAACAGTGAATGATATATCTTTTGCATTAGACAACGGAACATACCTATTAAATGAATATATATCTAAAATAAATGAATCAATAAGAACGTATGATGCGAACAATAATAACATATTGAATGCTCCGTCGGCAGATTATACGTTTGATGCAACAACAAATACATATCCAACAGGTACTTTTTCTTATCTTAGAAATAATGTATTTCATTTACATTTGGATATTGATAATAGTTTTAATGAAACAATGTATCAAATAGATTTAACGGGGAGTGATGTATTCACTACTGGGCGAATAGAACTAAAAGACCCAAATGGTGCGGACGTGGGTACGGATATAACGGATTTAACACAAACATATACCGCAACTACAGGATCTACTGCAATAAGTATGGCATTAACAGATCAAACCAGTACATCGCCGTTGGTGTGTAAAATAAAACCAATAACAACTTCGTCGCCGGAGAATGGAAATGAAAGTGATGTAACATATGAAATAAGATTAGATTCAAGTATTGCGGGTACGAATCAACTGTACACGAATTTGGAAACCCTTGTAAATACGGCATTTAGTTCTTTTTCAGATCCTTTGACGGGATTAAATATATTTGAAGGGACTCAATTAACGAGTCAATTTAGTTCCGAGTATAGGATATCTTTTGAAATTAGAATAGTAAAAAAATTGTTAACCAATAATTATCAAGTAAAATTTATAGATACCAACAACAGTTGGGGGAATTTTTTAAAAATAGATGATAGCATGATAGATCAATACTTTAATTTGAGTTACAATATACCAACTACAACTGCAACTATAGTAACGAATACGACTGGAGAGGAAATAGCAGAGATAAATACTTTAGGTGATATAGAAATAACAGGCAACCGTGAAATGGCTTTAACCAACACAATAACAATAATAGAAGGAGATAATGACACATTAAATTTTGTAGCGTATGATGATGGTGTAACAAGTACTGTAGGTGCAAATAATTTTAGTTTAATAGTGGATCCAGGACAGTATTCTGTAGCAACATTAATTGAGAAATTAAATAATTTATTTAGTTTACAAGCAGGAGTTGTAGATGTAGCGAACAGTATTATTAGCGTAGTAGACAGAGCAGGTACAAGTAATTTTGTAAGTATATCAAACAGTATTAAACGCGTTTACACGATAAACGATTATAATATTGCATTTTATGATGATTTAGATGCAGGATGTTCTCCGGGGAGTTCAGGTACGGAGATAACAACATGGGATACCACAATAGGTTGGATAATGGGGTTTAGAAAATTTACAGTGTATGATTTAGCCACGGAAATAACTGTAAATAGTCAATCTATAATAACTGTTAATACAACAAATAAAACGGTAACGGTATTTGGAGATACCGTAGGAATAACAAGTAATAACTTGTATAATAATTTTTTTATATGTGTAGATGACTTTAATCAAAGTAGACTAAGCGATGGTTTAGTAACAATACAGTCAACAGATACAGATATTAGATTACCATCTTATGCTAGTAGAGCCGGATTTATATGTGATCCGGTAACAGGACAAAAAGTGTATGCCAATAACGAGGGTTTAACCGCAAATCAATTATATGGAGTGAATGCAATAAATAATAGTCAATCGGACACAACTGCGATAGGGACTTCAATACAAACAAGCAGTTATTCAAAAGGTCCATTTGCGTCAGATGTGTTTGGAACATTAAGTGCAACTGGCGGATCTGGTGGACGTTTGCATGTTGCTGGCGGAACATTGATGAGTCAAGAACGAGTATACTTTGGTCCAGTAAACTTAAGAAAAATGAATATAAAATTAATATCAGATAAAGGAGATTTAGTAGATTTGAACGGAGAGAATTGGTCGTTTACAATGATATCCGAACAGTTATATAATAATGAATAATTTTAATAAAAATAGTACATAAATATATAATGTCTCAGAGTGATTATCTTAGAAGGAAACGAGTAGCAAACATATTAAAAACAGATGCAGCGGAGAATCCAATTTATGATTCAAGTATGTATTTAAAATTTAAACAATTTCAGTTAGAGAATGTAGTAACTTCTGATAACGTAAATTACAGCAATATAAAAGACGCAAATAATCAAATCATATTTAATATGGAAAGAGATGTATCGGTGTGTCCAAGTTTTGTTTTATGTACAACTTCAGCAAGGCCAAATCGCGTAGAACATAGAGGGAGATTATGTAATGATTATCCGTTGAATTGGTACGAGAAAAAGGTGGCAGAGAATGCGAAAGAATTATGGTGTAAATGTGAACTGAATAGAAGTACAACAGACGCTAACGCATGTTTATGTTTTACAGGGAAATAACTGTATAGGAGAAATAAAAGATGGTTGTATGTGTATAATGGTAATAATTGATATTACCATTATTAAGTTTGTGGAAGTTTATGAAAGTTCATTTATTTACCTTCCATCATTAATCTAAGAAGAAGAGTGAAGACAATGGCATGAACAACAATGCCGGCCATAGTAGGACATCCAGTTCTGATATCCGCGATTTTAACGATTCCGCCTAAAAGAGTTTGAACAAGCTTATATGTATAAGGATTCACAATAATCAGGAATAACAGAGTGGTCATTAAGGTATACATCCACTTATCAGCACTGGAAGGTGTTTTGCAAACATGTTTATCTTTTTTAGATTCCATATAATATAAACTAAGATTTTTTATTACTATTTTTAGTTTTTTTTATAGTTCTATTAGAACGTATAGGTTTAAAATTTTTATTAAACCGAACAGCTTTCAATAACCGCATTTGTTTAAGAGCCTTATCTTTTGTAGTGCACTTTGCAAATATTTTTCCATTACTGGGTTTATAAACTTTATAACAGTTTTTTCCTCTGACTTTTCTTGTCTTGTATGGCATAATATATATTATACAAAGTTATAAATCGTACAATAATTTGAGTTTTAAACAAAAAGAATAGTTAGAATTGTTCATTTGTAAAACTCTTCCGTGTTCATCCAATAAACGTATTCGTAATCTTTGCAGATCAACGGGTCCAAAGTACAATCTGGGTTCTGAAATGACGTCAAAATCAATATCAGTTAATAAATTGTATCTGGTTCCTTTGATAGAAATGCGTGCTAAAATATCCGTATTCATTATAGATTGATTGAATACACTAATAAAATTACTGTTTGAATTATTATTAAAATCATCAACTGCCAAGAACAAGTACTTGGTGGAGGGTTCAATAATTGTTTCTGCATTGTAAAAACTGTCGCCAGTATATGTGGATTTAGTGAATCCGAGATTCCAGCCGAGTTTAGTATATATACTGGTATTATCCGGTTCATTATTAATATTTTTGGAAAAATCAAGAACAATTTCTTTAATATCAACATGATCATTAAGTATAGGCCCTAAACTGACCCTTCTACTACCGGACCCTTTTTCAGTAAGATCAATCTTGAAACAAATATTTTTGTAGACATCAATAATTTCAGCAGTAGAATTAACAACCGTATTTCCAGAACCATCTATAATATTGCCAGAAGCATCTATCATATTTCCAGAACTATCTTCACTGTAATGCAAATTACCAGAAGCATCAATACTGTATTGTGCGCCAGTATAAGGGTTACCGGATCCGTCAACAATATTACTACTGGAATCAACAAACAAATTAGTATCAACTTCAATCTCACGAACCGGTTTTGTTAACATATAATTAAGTGTGTCTATCAGATCAGATTCAGTATAATTACCATCCGGAATAATTATTGTTTTATTAGACTGATAAACAGTATCGGAAGTATTTGTAAGCACATAATAGAGTTGTAAATGCAAATAATTATTCCCATAATTAGAAGAAATACCATAGAATGAAATGGGGAGTTCAATAGACGATAGCTCCATGGAAACAACTTTATTGAAACGCGTAGGGAGTTGAATGGTGATATCACTACTGTTTGTATTGTGAAAGTTGCTGCGGAATCGTGTATCAATATTTAAACATTTAGTAATAATGCGTGTGTTTAATGGATTTAGATTACCGGGCAAGAACTCGCTTTCTTGCGTGTACATAAATTGGGTTTTGGGTCTTTCAATAATATTTTCTTGTTTAGGATGAGGAGCTAAATAGACCGGATTGTTAATAGTATCAAGTTTATAATTAGTAGGTATAGAAGTAGGTTTATCATTCTGTTTTTCGGTTTTAACTTGAATAAGCCAGTTTTTAGCTTTATTCAAAAAATCAATAAGATCTTTTTTAAATCTTTTATTAATATGTCCGCTATTTAATAATTGTTGTCTAATTTCGTTTTCACGCAACTCAATCTCTTCAACTTTGTAGGTAGATTTTTCTTTTAATTTAAAAAATTTTGTAATATCTTTAATACTGTAATTAGTAATATCTAAATCTAAGTTTTCCATTATAGTATGATCTTATATAAATTTTATATAGTTATTTATAAACAAATAATGCGTTAAATATTTAATTATTAATAATTCTTTTCACATTATTATTTATATAAAATGTCAAGTAGTGATTATACAAATTTAAGAAGAATAAGACACATATACTATCCAACTATTAGCAATACGGCGGGTTGCAATACGACCGCAGTATCCGGAACAGGAAGTTATATTGTACCATCAACAGTTCCTGTAACATACACACCATCATATGCATGTCCGCCTACTTATGCATGTCCGCCGACATACGCATGCCCACCTACAACATGTGCTACCACAACATGTCCTACTACAACATGTCCTACTACAACAACTTGTAACGGTACAACCACAGCAACAGTAGCAAATACAGTATGTGATAATACAGTTGTATATCAAAACCCTTTAGGATATTCTATTGAACAAATATTACCAGATAAAACAAGTGTAGTAACAACTGCAGAAAGTTATTTAATAACACCACTAAAAGAAGGAACTGTGTCTTTTATTATTGACAAATGTTTAAGTTGGGTAAAAGGAATGTTCGTTTCAGTAGTATCAGATTTAAGCGGAAGTAATTACTTTGAAGCTGAAGTGTATTCCTATTCAAGTCCAACTGGATTATTACAATTATATAATCTGGACATAGTAACCGGAACATTTACAGATGCATCAACATACACAATATCCATTATTCCAGCATACAAAGAAATGTCACTATTAAGACAAAGAATGATAGCAGTCTATGCGTCATTATTTAATCAAGATATTTCAGATCCGAATGCATCCACTGGATCCTTAAGCGCAGCAGAATTATCAGCAGCAACAACATTAACATCAAATTATTACTTATATTTGTTTGGAGTAGCTTTAAGTACAGTAAGCGGTTATTCTGCAACGGAAGCATTCTTAACAACAACGGTAAACGATTTTTATTCTTATTTCTTTGATGTAGATTTGACAGCAAGCGCAAACAGTTCATACAATCCAAATAATAACGGTGTTGTTATGAGTACATTAACCATAAAGTTGGAACAGTTTGGATTATACTTTTTTGATTCAACAAATCCTACAATAGTAGCAAGTTAATTGAATATTTTAGCAAATATATAAAATATTCACTATTTGAATAAAATATAAGATAATAATATATAACTTTCATGAGTACAAAAACACCAATTGTAAATTTATCAATAGCATCTACAGGATATTTAAAAATAGGAGATACAACGTTAACTGAAACAAATTTAAGTGTTTTAAGCGGAGTAACAAGTACTACAGCATTTACTGGTCCCGCCGGTGCTGTTGGTGCACAAGGTAATGAAGGTCCAACCGGTTCTACCGGAGTAACGGGCCCAGTTGGATCAGAAGGACCAACTGGGTTACGTGGCGTCGGTGTTATTGGTAATAACGGAGATACGGGTGCAACTGGATTTACAGGAAGCGATGGACCAACTGGAGAAACAGGTGCAGAAGGCCCAACTGGGCCATCAGGTGGACCAACTGGAGAAACAGGTGCAGAAGGCCCAACCGGGCCATCAGGTGGACCAACTGGAGAAACAGGTGCAGAAGGCCCAACCGGATTTACGGGAGACGAAGGTCCAACAGGAGTAGATGGACCAACCGGCGATTTAGGTCCAACAGGAGCAACAGGGCCATCAGGTGCAGCAGGAGGTCCTACCGGCGCAACTGGCGCACAAGGAGATCCAGGTGCGCTAAGTTATCTTCCATCAAATTACTTAGATTTTGTAAGTCCAATTTATTTTGGTGAGTTACCAAGAGACGGAATATTCTATTATGCAAAAAATGTAGACGATGACTTTTTCCTTTATACTTTTATTAAAAACTCAGCATATGACGCAGATTTCAATGTTGCTGCATACAATCAATCAGTATCTTCAAATAATACGAGTTTGTTACCAACAACGGTTCCAGGATTTTGGAAAATATCACAATTCACATTGGGAACAACAAATGTAACACCCGTATTTACATAATTAATAATTTTTTATTTTCATAATAAATTATTTGTATAAACTATACAGAAATGTCGGATTCTGTAAGCTCTACGATCAACGACTTGTCCGTAAACAGTGGACTTTCTGTAGGAGGCGATACGTCGCTGAATACTTTAAATGTTTCGGGCGCAGGCATATATGGAGGACTCACACAATTTACTGGTATCGTTACTTATGATAATTTTATGATTTCTAATGCTACAAATCAATTTAATGGTACCACAACTTATAACGGTAATACAACATTTGCAGGTAAATTGACAGCAAATGACGTAACAATAAATGAAGCGTTTACTGCCAAGAAATCAGCAATATATCAAGCAAACGCACAAGTGAATCAAGATTTAGTTGTTCTGGGAAGAGCTTTTATTGATAGGGACACACAGTTTAGACTTGCAAATGTAAGTATTGGAAAAAATTTAGATGTATCAGGAAATACAACCCTTGTAGGTGATTTATCTTTAAATAATAACTTATTCGTAGGAAATGACGCATCGTTTAGTGGAAATTTATTTGCTGCACAAAAAATAGGTATTGTAAATGATTCACCTGTGGTAACACTGGATATGAGCGGTGCAACTGATGCAGTACAATTACCAGCAGGAACAACAACAGAGAGACCTACAACAGATGGAAGTGGAGGACTTGGATACATTCGTTATAATACAACAACCAGTCAATTTGAAGGTTATGGAGCAGGAAATGCATGGGGCTCACTCGGTGGTGTTACTGATGTTGATCAAGATACATACATATCAGCAGAAACGACAGCGAACGCCGATAACGATGAACTAACATTTTTTACAGGAGGAAGTGAAAGATTAATAATAGATTCATGTGGAAACGTAGGAATTAAAAATTCCACACCAAAAGTAACATTAGATTTAAGCGGAGCGACTGACGCAATCAAATTACCAATGGGTACAACAGCAGAAAGACCCGATCCAAGTGGGAATAATGATTTAGGTTATATTCGTTTTAATACTACCACAAGTCAATTTGAAGGATATGGCGCCGGAAGTGCCTGGGGTTCATTGGGAGGCGTAACAGATGTAGACCAAGACACATTTATATCAGCAGAGGCAACCGCAAATGCAGATAATGATGAATTGAAATTTTTTACAGCAGGTACACAACAAATGATCATTACATCTGCTGGTGATGTATCTTTCAATAAATCATTGAATCTGACAAAACCAATAGTATCTGGAGTAACAGCACCTACTATTAAAGCAGTAACACCTTCATTATCATCTTTAAGTGATGTATCATGGAACAACACAAATAACAATGTAACCATTGTATGGGATGTTTCTGCAAGTACGCAATTTGATGAATCCAGTTTCCAAGCATATAGAGTATTTGATAACAGTTTTAATAATACCGTAGACACTTCAGAATATACTACAGATAGTTCCGGAAATTTTGTTGATGCTTCTGGTAATATCGTCAAAGACGCTTCTGGTAATAGTTTAGACGCATCCGGTAATATCGTAGAATCCAACACCGAATTAGGTTGGGTAACCTCTACAGGAACATATAACAGTACAACTGGTACATATGCAGGAACAGAAACAACATCCACTCTTTTATTAGGTGACATTAGCGGTGAATGGTTACAGCTGAATTCTGATATCTCACACAACATATCTAATTATAGCTTCACCTCTATAGATTATAATAATTTCATTGGCGCACACTTGCTTCCAAAGGTGTTTTATATAGTAGGTAGTAATGATTTGAGTAACAGTTGGTATCCTGTACACAAGATTGAACATCTTGCTGCATCCGCAGATGCCTCTTTTAATGCTGCAACACCTACCTATAGCGTAGCAGAAACGTCTGATTTATCCGGTACTACTCTTGTAGGAGATGCAAGTTCTGGTTACAATGCAACCAGTTTTTCAACATCCAGCGACTATTATACATCTTACAGATTAGTTATTGAAAGCAAGTTTAATACAACATCCGATTTCGTTGAGGATGTAGTTAACCGCACATTCGCTGCTGTTGGTGAATGGATATTAGATTCCAGCGCTGCAGATGCAAGCACTATAACCACCAATTATGTAGATTCAAGTGCAAATATTTCTCTTGATCCAACAACCATTGATAGATTAAATATTACAGGAACCGTAAATGTTAGTCATGATTTAATCGTTTCCGGTGGAATAACAGTAGGAGGACAAATATCTCTTGAAGACGCTATTTTTACCGGAGATCTTTCTTTGAATGATACTCTGGCGGTAGGAGGCGACTCCAGCTTCAATAGTGGTGTATTTATTAGCGGAGATACTTCTATGAACTCTGCATTGGGTGTTGGTGGACAATTAACAGTAGGTGGTAATGTTGTACCTTCTAACAGTGATGCTACATTAGGTACTGCAGCAAACCCTTTCAAACAATTATTCGTCAGTCAAAACGCTATCAACTTGGGTGATATTTCATTAAATGATGATTTGGTCATTGGCGGTGATGTTAGTATTAACAGTGGATTATTTGTAGCAAGTGACGTTTCATTAAATTCTGCTGTAGGTGTTGGTGGTCAATTAACAGTAGGTGGAAATGTTGTACCTTCTAACAGCGATGCTACATTAGGTACTTCAGCGAACCCTTTCAAACAATTATTTGTTAGCGAAAATGCAATCAATTTGGGCGATATTTCATTAAATGATGATTTAGTAATTGGTGGTGATGTTAGTATTAATAGTGGATTATTTGTAGCTGGAAATTCATCTTTGTCATCAAATCTTATTGTTGGCGGAGAAACCACATTGAATGCTGGTTTGACTGTTGCTAATGATGTTTCATTGAACTCTGCTGCATCAATTGGTGGGGCAACCACATTGAATGCTGGTTTGACTGTTGC
>TARA_Y200000002_G_scaffold48988_2_pt1 | contig 28205 bp, 28 predicted proteins | sample TARA_Y200000002 | Tara Oceans TARA_Y200000002 (sample SAMEA2619388) | marine metagenome | biome: marine biome (ENVO:00000447); feature: surface water layer (ENVO:00002042); material: "saline water (ENVO:00002010), including plankton (ENVO:xxxxxxxx)" | depth 5 m | reverse complement strand
AGTGATACTATTGATTCAAATTCACTTACTTTTGGTAACTTTAATTCGCGCACAAATTACAAGCTTTGTGTGCTTCCTGAATATCAATTTAGTCTAAATAATGTTGATAATTTAACTCTACGGGCTGGGGCGAGCTACGACGGCGATAATCGTAAGGGGAATGGGCTTTCTATCATTAGTGACCTAACATGGGAGAAAGTTAATGCTAACGGTGACTCGCAAAGCATTTATCTTTCTTATTCGCAAGCAAGTAAAGCAACTGGGTACACCGCACTAAACAGCGACCCTAAAGGATATCTTTTTGCAGGTAATAACGCTTTGAGTCGTGAAAGGAGTAATAATTTAGAGCTTGGTGGTCAGATTAATAAACGTGAATGGAGATTTGAAGGTGCTGTTTTTTACCGCTGGGATAAAGATCTTGTCGACTGGACTTTTGGCTCGGATGAAAATAACCGTGCAGCTAATGCTGTAGACATCGATACATTTGGTATTGAACTAATCACTTCAAAGCGCTGGCACACCCTGGAAACAATTGCGAGCTATACATTTTTGGATAAGAACGAAGATTATGGTGATAAGGAAATTAAGGGCAGCTTTTACGCCCTAAACTTCGCAAACCACAGGATAACCCTGGGGGCTATATGGACACCCAATGATATAGTACAGGTGCGATTAGACAACGAATGGCGCTCGCAAGCCGATAACCCAGCGCGCACTAGTGGCAGTAAAGCACTCTACACAAACATTAGTTTAAGTATCTTCCCACCTGAGCATGAAAACCTTGAGCTTTTTGTTACTCTAGATAACGCATGGGATGAGGACTACCAGGAGGTGCCCGGTACGCCTGGACGAAGTGATCAAGTCTCTTGCGGAGCTACCTACCGCTGGTAGTAGTTATTTAAGCGGAGGCTTCACTTTACTGCTCACATGATTTACTTAGCCATCGTCTCTGTTCTATGGGCATTTTCCTTTGGCCTAATCGGTAGTACACTAAGTAATGTAGATGCATTCTTTGTTGCTACTTTGCGCCTAAGTTTTGCTACCCTAGTATTACTTCCATTTTTTCGCCCAAAATTACTTGGAGGTAAAAACTGTTTCCTTCTATGCATATACGGGTCGATTCAATTTGGCGTAATGTACACCTGCTATATGAAAGCCTATCAATTTCTTCCATCACACCTAGTAGCGCTCTTCTCTATTTTCACACCAATGTATGTTGTTTTCATACACAGTATTCGTCAGCATAAGTTTTCTCCTAGGTATCTATTAGCCGCAACTTTTTCTGTAATAGGAGCAGCTATAATAAAAGTGCAAGGCACTCCTTGCGGTGATATATGGCTTGGATTCGCACTCATGCAAGTGGCAGGAATTTCCTTTGCATATGGTCAGATTGCCTATCGAGACTGGAAACGCTCGCATCCATTTATCGATGACTTAGCAGTTTTTTCTATGCTTACATTAGGAGGAGCGCTTTGTGCAGGCACTTTTAGTCTATTTTTCTCCAATACAGAGTATCTGGTCGTGAGCACTGCTCAGTGGCAGGCAATTTTGTACCTCGGTTGTATCGCTTCAGGGCTAGGATTTTTTCTATGGAATAAAGGTGCCACACTGTCCAATGCTGGCGAACTAGCTGCATTTAATAATGCAGTTGTTCCGCTAGCTGTCATTGTATCTCTATTCATCTTTAAAGAGAGCCAGTCACTCGCACTCGAAGACTTATTTCGGCTACTAACAGGAGGATTTTTTGTGGTCGCAGCTGTTATAATTGCAGTCAAAAAAGGGAGCGTTAGTGAGTGAATATCTCTAAAGCAAAGATGTTATTATAAAGTTATTTAAGCTTCATTATTAGTCCGCACGAAGTTGGCGAAGTGCTTCGTATGTTGCGATTCCAGCAGCAGTCGATAAATTAAGTGATCGTAACTCATTATTCATATGAGGAATGGTAATTCTATGACCCGTTAATTGCTCATGTAACCATTCTGGAGCTCCGTTCCCCTCGTTCCCAAAAACAAGTCCATCCTCATCTTCATAAGTAACATTCCAGTAAGCATGATCTGCCTTCGTAGTAAAAAGCCATAGGCGATTAGGAGCGAATTTACTTGCCTTAAAAGCTTCCCAACAGTCGTGGTGATGTACGTCCAGACTGTTCCAGTAATCCATGCCACTTCGCCTTAAATGCTTCTCACTAATTGAGAATCCTAGAGGATGAATCAAATGCAAACGACAAGCGGTAATAGCGCATAATCGGCCAATATTTCCAGTATTTTGAGGAATCTCTGGATTAAATAAAATAATATGAAGCATACAATTTAGACCCTATTGATTACTACTATTTCGTTGTTAAATAAATGCTAAGTGATAACAAAATTTGAAAATATATTAATCCATAATCACAATAAAAAAAGCCGAAGGTCTGGTCCTCCGGCTTTAATGAAATTCTTAATGAAAGAAAATTAGTTGGATTGTTTTGCTGCGCTATCAATTAAACTAATAAAAGAATCGGCTTTTAATGCAGCGCCACCAATTAGGCCACCGTCAATATTAGCTTGCGCAAGCAATTCATCGGCATTTTCCGGCTTCATCGAACCGCCGTATAGAATTCGAATTTTTTGCGCTGCTGATTCACCCATTAAACCAGTCAGCATAGCACGAATTTCTGCATGTACCGCCTCCGCCATCTCAGGCGTAGCAGTCTTACCAGTTCCAATTGCCCATACAGGCTCATAAGCGATTACTAGAGAATCGGCACAATCCGCACCCAAAGAAGCAAGACCACCCTCCACCTGAGATTGAATCACCGCTATTGTTTGGTCTGCTTCGCGTTGCTCAAGGGTCTCGCCTACGCAAACAATCGGTTTTAATCCAGCTTGTAAAGCAGCTACAGTCTTTTGATTGACCAAGCTATCGGTTTCACCGAAATATTCACGACGCTCCGAGTGCCCTAATATGACGTAGTCAACCTCAAGCGATTCAAGCATACTGGCAGAAATTTCACCTGTATATGCACCAGAAACCTCTTGGTGCATATTTTGTGCACCAAGCGAAACCTGCGAACCGTTCACCATACGTGACACCGCATCTAAAGCTGTAAATGTAGGGCTCACACAAATGTCTACCGAAGAATTTTGGCTAACTAGTTGGACAACCTCTTTTGCTAAGGCCGCACTTTCGGTAGCTGTCAGATTCATCTTCCAGTTACCAGCGATTAAGTAATTACGAGTCATAGTAGTTGATTTTAATTTTTATAAAAAATGAATTGGAAATTAATTTTGGTCTAGAGCCGATACTCCGGGCAACTCTTTACCCTCAAGAAATTCTAAGGAAGCGCCGCCTCCGGTACTCATAAAGGTTACCCTGTCACTGTAGCCAGACATCTTGATTGCCTTAACTGAATCACCGCCACCGATAATAGAAATTCCATCTGAATTTGCAATTGTCTCGGCTACGGCAAAAGTGCCTTTATTGCAGGCATCTATTTCGAAAATACCCATGGGACCATTCCAAAGAACCGTCTTCGCGCCAGCAACTTCCTTCTTAAATAGCTCAATACTTTTAGGTCCTATGTCGACACCTTCCCAACCGTCTTTAATTTGCCCTTCAAAGAATTGACTTTCCCCGACAGAACCTGCGCCAAAATCGAGATCTTTAACTGCAAGATTATCGACTGGCAGTAAAAATTTAACTCCCTTTTTAGCGGCCTTCTCCAAAGCTGACTTTGCAGTCGCAATAAAATCTGGCTCACTTAGTGACTCCCCTACTTGCCTGCCCTCTGCTAAAGCAAATGTATATGCCATCGCTCCGCCAATGATAATAGTGTCTGCCTTATCTAGTAAGGTATCGATGACCTTAATCTTATCGGAGACTTTAGCGCCGCCTAATATAACGGTAAATGGACGCTCAGGGTGAGCGGTTTTTTCACCTAGGTAAGCCAATTCTTTTTCAATTAAAAAGCCACATACGCATGGAGATAAGTACTTCGCCACGCCTGCCGTAGAAGCATGCGCACGGTGTGCAGTACCAAAAGCATCATTTACATAAGCATCTGCAAGCTTGGCGAGAGCTGCAGCAAATTGAGGATCATTATCAGTTTCTCCAGCATAGAAGCGTACATTTTCTAGCAGTGAAACATCTCCATCGCCCATTTTAGCAATCTCCGATTCGACTTCTGCACCGATACAATCTTCTATAAAAGTAACGGGCTTGCCGAGTTTAACAGCTAAGTCTTCAGCAACAGGCGATAAACTAAAAATCGCATTCTTCTCGCCCTTTGGCCTTCCCAAATGACTACATAGAATAACCTTCGCTCCCTGACTAATTAGGTGCTGGATTGTCGGTAATGCTGCAACAATTCGAGAATCGTCAGAAACTGCGCCCTCTTTGAGCGGTACATTAAAATCGCAACGTACGAGTACTCGCTTCCCAGTAAGGTTAATTTCTTTTATAGATTTGGTCGCCATATAGTTTTGGTGTAGAATTCAATTAATATTAAAAAAAGCCACCGCGATCAGTACATCCTTAATGGAATACTGCCGCGGTGGCCAAAATTTAGCAGTTATTACCGAGTACCCCTAGAGGAACTTGGAGACTTTCTGCACAAGTTCCACTACGCGGTTAGAATAACCCCATTCGTTATCATACCATGATACCAGCTTGAAAAATGTATCACTCAGTCCCATTCCGGAGCCAGCATCAAAGATCGAACTAAGCTCATCGTGGATAAAGTCTGACGAACAAACTTCGTCTTCGGTATAACCAAGAATGCCTTTGAGAGAACCTTCTGAAGCTTCCTTCATCTTTTGACAAATTTCCTCGTAAGATGTGCTCTTTTCAGTCTTCACGGTAAGATCTACTGCAGAAACAGTTGGAGTTGGCACGCGAAACGCCATACCAGTGAGCTTACCTTGGACCTGTGGAAGAACTAACCCTACCGCCTTGGCAGCACCTGTAGTCGAAGGTATAATATTTAAGGCAGCGGTACGGCCACCTTTCATATCTTTTGGTGAAGGACCATCCACTGTTTTTTGTGTTGCTGTATATGAGTGTACCGTAGTCATAAGGCCTTCAGCTATACCAAAGTTTTCAAGGACAACTTTGGTCATCGGTGCTAGGCAATTAGTCGTACAGGAGGCATTGGAGATAAGATCATCCGCTGCACTAAGCTCATCATCATTTACTCCGATAACTACAGTTTTAACTCCATCACCCTTACCTGGAGCAGAAATAATAACTTTCTTCGCACCTGCTTCTAAGTGACCCTTCGCCTTTTCGTCTTGTACGAATAAACCAGTCGATTCGATAACAATATCCACGCCAAGCTCTTTCCATGGCAATGCAGCAGGTCCTTCGCGAACTGCAAGCGTCTTAATCTCATTTCCATTAACGACGATAATATCGTCGCCCTTGGTTTCAACTGTGCCCTTAAAACGACCCTGAGTGGTGTCATATTTAAGCAGATAAGCGAGATTTTCTGCAGGAACGAGGTCGTTGATTGCGACCACTTCTATTTCACTTCCGAGGAGACCCTTCTCAACGAGCGAGCGAAAAACTAAGCGACCGATACGGCCGAATCCATTAATACCTATTTTAATTGCCATGATGTGTACTTATTTAAGTTCAGAGAATGATGTATTTAGCGAAGCGTGCACTTGTAGACACAGTGAATATCAAGGCAAGCGTTATCGATAGAAAATTTGATAGAAACTAAAAGCAAAGATATACTAAGGACATGCTGTCAAACTATAAGGTGCTCTGTCACCGAGTGGGTTAATTGAGAATGAAATACTTCTAGTTGCAGTATTAACGAATCGGGTATATCATCTTGACACTTTCACGCTCTAAATCATATAAAACAGCCTTTGAGACGAACAAATACAGTTAGGATTATAACTGTTTTACGATACACAATGTAGGTGGTTAGAAAGCGCCAAATTGCACAAAAACAGTATATTTATACACTTGCTTATCAAATTCTCTTACAATCCGCTCTGCTATGAAAATTAAAAATTGGGACATGTTTACCTTCGTGGTCGTCTACCACCTGTTACTGGTAATACTACTACCTGCTTTCGTCCAAGTCTTCTCTTGGGCATCATTTTGGCTTTTCCTAGTAACTTACATATTAGGGGGAATGGCAATTACAGTAGGATATCACCGCTTGTACGCCCATAAAGCATACAGCGCTAATCCATTTTTTGAATGGTGCGTCCTACTGACCTCCGCTCTATCATTTGAAATGTCTGCTTTAATGTGGTCTCACGACCATCGTATTCACCACACTCATGTAGATACCGAAAAAGATCCCTACTCCATAGATAAGGGATTTTGGTATGCCCACATCCTTTGGTTATTTGACTATAAGCGTACATTTGAGCCAAAGTTAGTTCAAGATCTACTCAAGAATCCACGGGTTGTATTGCAAGATAAGTATTATCCACATTTTTTAATAGGAGTAAATCTTGCGGTTTTTCTATTTGGTTGGTGGTTAACCGGTAGTGCGCTAGCCTCTTTTTACATGGGCTTCTTAGCTAGAATGGCAATGGTGCATCATTGTACATGGTTTATAAATTCACTATGTCATACCTTTGGGGCAAAAACTTTTGCACGTGAACTTTCCGCAGTAGACAATGCTTTGATGGCAGTACTCACCTTTGGAGAAGGTTATCATAATTATCATCATGCTTTTGCAGCTGACTATCGCAATGGAGTTCGTTGGTATCATTTTGATCCTACTAAATGGACAATTTGGACGGCTTCCAAACTTGGCATGGTTAGCAAGCTCCGTACGATTAATACGATAACCGTACAGAAATCACTGGTACAAAAAGACAAAAAATTGATCCTTGATCACTTGAGCGATGAAGTCGATGAACTTGCCGCTGAATTGAAGTACAAGTTAGAAGAGGTAGCTGATACATTCGAAAAGAAGTCTTCCATGCTTGTGCGTAAGGCTCGTGAACTTAAACAAGCGAGTGAGCAACAAAGTCGTTTGCTTAAAAAAGAGATTAAAGAATTACGCGCTTCGCTTAAAACGACTTGGAATGAATGGGTTGCCTTAACTCGTCACGCGACTGAACACTACGAACTAGGTCACGTGCACTAAATCTATTGCGCCAAGAAACACGCTATAGATACAGGTAGCTATGCTCTTAGCGGTTCATTCAATGTAAATGCATATTACACACATTGCTGCAGAGTTAGCTCCAATATGTAAGGTTGGTGGTCTAGCAGATGTTGTTCAAGGGCTCTCAAGAGAACTCGGCACTCGCAGCAACTTGGTGGAAATCATTCTGCCAAAGTACAAGCATCTGCGCTATGACCTCATTGCTGAATTAACAAAGTCACACGAAGGTCTTATGGTTGCTTGGCAGCAAAGACAAATCGCCTGCACTGTTTATAAAGGATATGTAGAGGAGCTGACGTGTTTTTTCATCGAACCACATTCAGAAGATAACTTTTTTAACCGTGAAGATTGTTATGGTGAACCAGATGATACTGAGCGATTCGCTTTCTTTTCCAAAGCATCGATGGAATTTCTTCATAAATCGAGTACGTATCCAGACATCATCCATTGCCACGACTGGCACACTGCGCTTATTCCTGTTTTAAAAGCCGAAGTTTACCAAAACTTAGGTTTTAAAGATAGTCGCACTTGCTACACTATCCATAATTTTAAACACCAAGGCATATGTGGTGAGGAAATACTCTGTGCGACTGATCTGAATCGTCCTGAATATTATTTCAGCCTAGATCGTCTCGGTGACAATACATACAAAACTGCGCTAAATCTAATGAAAGGTGGAATTGTTTATTCTGACTTTGTGACTACTGTGTCTCCCACCCATGCACTTGAAGCAAAGAATCAAGACCAAGGATTTGGCTTAGAAAAAACTTTGCAAGTACACCACGATAAATTTGAGGGAGTCATAAATGGCATCGACTTTAAGGCATGGAATCCCCAGGAAGATCGCTTCATAGCCAACAATTACTCGGTACAATCAATAGAACGAAAGTATGAAAATAAACGTGCTCTAAGAAAACGCTTACAATTAGAAGATAATAAAAGACCCATCATTGCGTACATAGGACGCTTAGATGCTCAAAAAGGGCTGGAACTAGTTCGTCATAGCATTTTCTATTGCATCAATAATAAAGCCCAGTTTGTTCTTCTGGGAACTAGTCCGGATCCCTCTGTAAATGAAGATTTCGAGGAATTAAAAGTTCAAGTTAATCAGGATCCTAATTGTCATTTGGAAATTCGCTTCGATGAGGAATTAGCCCATCAATTATACGCTGGTGCGGATATGTTACTAGTGCCTAGTCGATTTGAACCGTGTGGTCTAACACAACTTATTGCTATGCGCTATGGAACAATTCCAGTCGTTCGCTCGGTTGGTGGTTTAGCAGATACAGTTTTTGATAAAGACAATAGTGAAAAAGATCAAGATATGCGCAACGGCTATGTCTTCAAAGATGACAATGTAATTGGGGTCGAAGGCGCCCTTGAACGCGCCATTGCTTGCTTTGATACAAAACCGAAGGATTTCCGTTCCCTAATTGTTACGGCTATGCAAACAGATCACTCATGGAGTAAATCTGGACAGTCTTATATAGATATTTATAAGCAGATAAGCAGTGAATAACTCACTATTACAAAGCGCTAGCGATCGATCTATTTCCTATAATTACCATTCATGTGATAAAGTGGCATTTGTCTGGCTTTCAGTTGATATAAAAAAGACTGTTTCAGCCTAAGCTATTCCTAAAAAGGTTTAGACGACACTAACATGATTGCGCACAACCATTTAATACAAGCCGCCTATTGGGTCGGACCAGGAAAAGGTTGTTTTCTACTTTCCAAAAACTGGGAAAAAAGAAGCCTGCCACCTGTTAGCATTGCTGGAGAACAGTTAGTGATACAAAACCTGCAACCAATGCAGCCAGATGACATTGGTGTGTTTACTGGACACTATGAAGAAAAAGATTTTATTATTTTCTGCCTCGATCCAGAACGACACCCACATGTTGATTTTAAACATAACCCGGTCCGAGTTGCTGGGTTATTCAATAATTGGGGACGCTCTGAAGACGCCTATTCATTCGAGCTAAGCGCTTCATATGGTCCTAGTGGACGGCCTTTGTACACAGTGGCGATTCCCCGCGATCAAATTATCAAAGGCAAAAAAGAGATATCCTTTAAATTCGTGACACGCAGTTGGCATTGGCTGACTCCGCTGCGCTGCTCGCCCAACTTAAGTAAGGATAAAAGTGGGCACTTGAACTATACCCTCAATTTTTTTCGAACTGGTCGACATGCATTTACTTTTGAAGTCGCAAAAGAGCGTGGCATGGATCAAAATGCTGCGGTAATCTGGGATAACGATTTAGCTACGCCGATTCGTCCTGGTCTGTTCTTTTATGATTTAAAAAGTGATTCAGAATGTGGCCTCCTATTTTCTGCAAATACAGTGACATTTCGTCTATTCGCGCCTCGAGCTACCAGGGTCTGTCTTGAAATACATACATCCACTAACGCTAAGCGATCTCGCCACGACTTAATCTTAAGTAACGATCAAGTCACTTGGGAGATTACCCTGAAAGGAGATCTTCACGGTAGCTATTATAGCTACTATGTGGATGGTCCAAATGATAAATGTACGACACATTTTGACTTCACACTACCCTTGCTTGATCCGTATGCAAAAGCAAGCGTCGGACCCCAAGGACCCGCTATCATTCTTGATCCAGCAAAAGACCATACTCCGAACAAAAAGTACAACCCACCACGCTGGGAAGACTTAAATATTCTTGAATGTCATGTGCGCGATTTAACTCAACTATCGCCCATAAAATTAACTAAAAATCAGCGTCAAGGCTTTACTGGAGTCACACAATTACTGAATCAAAAAAATAATTATTTAAAAGAAATTGGAGTCAATGCACTGGAGTTTCAACCTGTGCAACAATTCGATAGTACTCAAACCAGTCAGTACCACTGGGGATACATGACAAATGCTTACTTTGCACCATGCGCATGGTATGGAACTGACCCACTCAAGGCCTCACAGAATCGGGAATTTCGTGATATGGTCGAAGCGTGTCACCAAAATAATTTATCTGTAATTATTGATGTCGTCTATAATCATGTCGGCGAACCGCCGAATTTACTCTCCATCGACAAGGCTTATTACTTTCATTTGGACGAAGCAGGTAAACTCATTAATTGGTCCGGTTGTGGTAATACCTTACGTTCCGAGTCTGCAATGTCACAAAGATTAATAATAGAAAGCCTCACTCATCTAATAGAACACTACGCTGTCGATGGTTTCCGATTTGATTTAGCAGAGCTAATTAGTATCGAGGTACTTAAGGAAATAGGCGATGCACTCAAAACTATCAAACCATCGATTATTCTAATCGCTGAGCCGTGGAGCTTCCGAGGTAGTATACAATGGGACACTCGCATGGCTGGCTACTCCTATTGGAATGATGGATTTCGCGAATTTGCCCGCGAGTATGTACTTGGGAAAAGTGATAGTGCCACCCTAGCTTATTATGCTGAAGGCTGTATAGCGCATCTGTCTGATTGGCCGTCGCAAAGTATTAATTACGTGGAATCGCATGATGACCGTTGCTGGATTGATCAAATAACAGAAAATCAAGACTACAATGGTGATACGCCCACACACAATGATACTCTTCGAACACACATGATGGTTGCTCTACTGTATACTTCGTTGGGCATTCCACTGCTCTCTAGTGGACAAGATTTTATGCGATCGAAGAAAGGAAGGAACAACACCTATCTTCGTGGCGATGTAAATGCGCTCGATTATAAACGCATCGAACGCTACCAACGCACACACAACTACTTTAAAAAATGGATCGCATTTAGGCAGAGTTCATTTGGAAAGATTTTGCGTTTAAGCAAAAACCCTAAGAATGGATACCTGCGATTTTTTAATTGTGATGACGATTGTAATTCTGCGACAGCGCTACTATTTAATGCAGATTGCCAACTTGGAAACACACAAATCCTTCTTGCCCTAAATCCACATTCTAAAACCCATAGAATACAACTCGATGATCTTGCCTGTGAAGATTGGCGACCAGTGGCAAGTATTGAGGATTTTGATCTTAATGGTATCAATGATACCCAGCTAAAAAGTAGGGAAAAGTGTATACATATTGAACCTATGAATTTGGGTCTCTGGTTACGTGCAGAAGAATTATAACACAACTACCTATACAAACTAGCGAAGTATATCGAGCTATTGATCAACACCTATTGACGGGCGCAGGAGGCATGTTTTAATAACGAATAATGCAAAAAATTCTTGTTGGTCTTTCTGGTGGCGTAGATAGCGCGGTCGCTGCCTTGCTTCTTAAAGAGCAAGGCTACGATGTGTCCGGAGCCTACATACGAACTTGGATGAATGAGGAAACTCCATTTGCCGATTGCCCTGCACAACAAGACATTGAGGATTCAAGAGCGGTCGCTGCACACATTGGAATAGACTATTCTATAGTCAATTTGGTCAATGAGTATCGCGAACATGTAGTGAACTATTTAGTCGATGGATATGAAAATGGCATTACACCAAACCCGGACATCATGTGTAATCGAGAAATGAAATTTGGTATTTTTCAAAAGTACGCTCGGGAGAACGGATTTGATGGAATCGCCACGGGGCATTACGTGCGTAAAATTAAAAATTCTAAAGGCAGGTATCATTTAATTGAAGGAGCCGATAATAATAAAGATCAGAGCTACTTCCTAGCCATGCTCGAGCAACATCAGATAACTCATGCCTCATTTCCTCTCGGTGAACTTAAAAAGTCACAAGTACGTGCTCTTGCGGAGCAATATAAATTACCAAATGCTGCAAAAAAAGATAGCCAAGGAATATGCTTTTTAGGTGATATGAACATTAATCGATTCCTCGAATACTACATTGAGGATAAACCTGGAGATATATTAAATGTAGAAGGTAAAAAAGTAGGTCAGCATAGAGGTCTTCATCGATATACAATTGGTCAAAGAAGAGGAATTGGTGTGCCCTCCAATACGGATAATGAATTCTATGTAGTCGTCGGTTTTAATAGAGAAAGCAATGAACTAATAGTCGCTTTTGATCAATTTGATGCACCAGGACTTTTTACTGAAAAAGTAGAGTTGTATGGTCTGAGTTTTATTGATGAACCAGTCCAATCGCAGCGCGATCTTTTAGCAAAACCACGTTACCGTGACCAGTCTCAAGAAATTACTTACATTCCAATAGGTGAAACGCGCGCTCGAGTCATCTTCAAAGAACCACAACGAGCACTCGCTCCCGGACAAATATTGGCTCTTTATGATGGAAATAAATTACTCGGTGGTGGATTTTATAAATAATCGAGTAAATATGCAGTATTAGGCACTCAAAAATACACAAAGAATGACTTCAATGAAATCTCCTTCAGATCTACTATCTTGGAACGTTAATGGTTTACGAGCAGTTCTTAAGAAAGGGTTTAATACCTTTATTAAGGAGCAATCACCGGATATAATCTGCTTACAAGAAACAAAAATATCGAACGATTTAACTGCTGACTTTACCTTTGATGACTACCCCTTTGTCTACTGGAACTGTGCGCAAAAAAAGGGCTACTCTGGAACTGCAATGCTGTGTAAGATTCAGCCAATAAGTATACAATATGGTATGGGAATTTCAAAACACGACACCGAAGGGCGTATCATTACAGCAGAATTCAATGATTATTACTTAGTAACTGTTTATACACCAAATTCTCAAAACCATGATGCAAACAAGCGCCCTCGTCGTATCAATTACCGCACGCTTGAATGGGATACTGATTTTCTATCCTACTTAAAAAAATTAGAAGCACATAAGTCTGTAATATTTTGCGGTGATTTAAATGTAGCACATACAGAGATTGACCTAGCAAATCCCAAAACAAACCGTAAGAATGCAGGCTTTACCGATGAGGAGCGCACAGGTTTCTGTGCCCTCTTAGAAGCAGGTTTTATTGATACATTCCGACACTTGTCACCGCTAGCGACCGGTCGATATTCTTGGTGGTCGTATCGAGCAGCAGCACGCCAGCGAAATATAGGCTGGCGCATTGACTACTTCTGTACCTCTCAAGTATTGCGCGAGCGCATCAAAGAAGCAGACATACTGGATCAAGTTCTAGGCTCGGACCACTGCCCTGTACGATTAAAAATATAAAGCTGGCGCCACCATATATAGAAAAATGATTTTTACTCAGGTATATGAAGATTCGATTGCGTATCTAGGCGAGCGAACACTTCTTTCGAGTATTCAAAAATGGTTAGGCCCATGTGCCCCACCAGCGCCCCATGGTATGGGTGATGACTGTGCGGTACTAGTCCCATTTTCTTCAGGAAAGCCTCTTCTAACAACGGACAGCCTGACTTTTGGGCAGCATTTCGATAGTAGCGTAAGCGCTAAGGATGCGGGAGCAAAGCTGATTAAGCGAAATCTAAGTGACATTGCTGCAATGGGAGGCACACCCAGTTCAGCTGTGCTCGCGCTATTGTGTGGCCCAGATGTTTCTACTAAGTGGTTGCAACAATTCTTTGAAGGCGTGCGTACAGCATGCTTCGACTATAGTGTTTCCTTAGTGGGAGGCGATGTTAGCCAAGTTAAAAAAAGCGCATTTTCAGCTGTTTTAACCCTAACAGGCACTGCATCGGTTCCAATTCTACGACAAACTGCACAAAAAAATGATCAAATTTATGTTACTGGCTCTTTGGGGGGCAGCGCTTTAGGCAAACATTATGCCTTTGTTCCCCGTCTTATGGAAGCACGCTGGTTAGCAAAACAGAGCGAATGCAGCGCGATGATGGATTTAACCGATGGTCTTGGTAAAGATTTAAGTGTTCTTTGCCCAGATAAATGCGCAGTAGAGATTAACTTAAGCGCAGTTCCCATTGCTAGCTCGGCATACAAAATGGCAAAACAGAGCAAACGCAAAGCCCTGGAACATGCAATGTGTGACGGTGAAGATTATGAATTACTCTTCAGTATTACTGGCAACAGCAATCGCAGTAAATTTGAATCACGCTGGGCTGCAGCATTTCCTGAACTTAGCCTTACGAATATTGGAGCATTTGTAGCCGATTCACGCACTTCCAAACTACTCGATACAAAGACTAACAAAGTACTTTCCATGTATCCTGGCTTTGAGCATTTTAAACTACCATGAACGCCTTGGATGAACAATTTAATGCCCTAGAACAAGGTCTGACTACAACTAGTGCGAAGCAAACTGAGCAAATTGCTTGTGCGCTGGCCCCATTAATTCCAGTTAACCAAGTACTCGCCTTTCATGGTGAATTAGGTGTCGGTAAAACAACATTTATCCGTGCGCTAGCAAAATCCTGGGGGATTAAAGAACACCTAACCAGTCCAACGTATAATCTATTTAAAATATACCAAAGTAGCAGCCGTTGCCTCATTCATCTCGATGCATATCGTTTGGAAAAAGGTGCAGACTTTGAGAATCTTATGGTAGATGACTTCCTCCATGATCCGTGGTGCTTAGCAATCGAATGGCCAGAAAAAATTGAAGAATCAATACCCACTGATGCCTGGCATTTTTATCTGACTATTGAAGAAAGTACGCACCATCACCTGCGTTTAGTGCGTTCGTAATCGACGAACCAGTACATATACCTTGATGAAAAGCTATATGTACCTTATTTATTAAGTGACACTGCATAATCGCTCAATTTACTAATTAAATTAGCAAAATTCGCTCGTTCAGCCTCATCAAAAACTTCGAATAAGTGGTCTAATTCAGAAGAATGTTCTGTAAAACTTTGCTCTATCAAAGCGCTACCGGCTGGAGTTAATTCGATAAATACCATGCGGGCATCCAGTTGATTACGTGATCGTTGTACTAAGCCTCGCTTCTCCAGGCGTTGCACAGCTGTAGTAATCGAACCACTTGTTAGCATTACTCTTTCCCCTATAGCACTTACTGGCATTGGCCCTTTGTGTAAGAGAATCTCCAAAACTGCGAAATCCGATAGGGACTTAAAGCCTGCCCGACTAATGCTAGATTTCTCATAACACATGACTTGATGCGCTGCCCGCCACAATAGGAGAAACAAATGTGCCCCAGAATGCTGATAAATCTTAGCCATATAAGCAGCAAAAACAACATAATACTTGATGTCAAGGTATTAATGGTGCCATCGTCTGGGGTCTTCAATTACTGTATCCTAAATGGCATCTTAAACTGATGGGAACGACCAGTGGGCGTGGGTTGTACCCTACTAAGTCGCTTAAAAGCCTCTAATACCGAAGCGTCAAATTTAGAATTACCGGAGCTAGGAAGAAGCCTTACTGAAGAAATAACTCCTGCTGCAGAGACTTCAAAAACTGCAATACATTTTAAATTTACCGCGGCAATTTCCTGTTGTTTCCAGCTAGCATAGAGCTGATTTCTTAATTGAGTTTGGAAATGCAGCAGTTCGCTAATTTTAGCATCGCTCAGCCGATCGTTGGATTGCGATGCTGTGACTGTGAGCTCTAATTCTTGCCAATCAATTGACGGCAACTGTACGAGTTGAGTATTTACAGGTTGTTTTCGCGGCTTTGGATTCCCTTCTTTTTTAATAAATTGCTCATAAGTTAAGGTTGGCTTCGCTTGCATTGTTGCCTGCTTCACTGACTCTGGTGTTGTATTAGGTGTCACAGTTGGCAGAGTTGGAGTCTGCTTAAGGGGTACTTCTGCTGCAGTAGGTACGGTAGGTTGCGCACTTTGTGGCAGGGCAGAAATAATCTGGAAAACGTGCGGCTTTGGCTTCGGCCAAAAAGTTACGATAAGTAAATATAGTAAGCCAACAAGCAAGACAGCTGCATGTAAAATAACGGAAGCCCACAAGGGCTGATTAAATAATAATCTAATTTTATTAATCAACTTTAGTATCTAAACTTATTTTTGATAAGTTACGCTGTTTAATCATGTCGATAAGAGTAACAATACGTTGGTAGGGAAGTTTTGCATCTGCGCGAATACTGAGTACTGGCACAGAAGGCTCTTGCGCCAATTGATCGAGCAAGACTCCCAAACGCTGTAGCGATACTTCCTGATTACCCCAGAAGTGTCGCCCCGCAGCATCAATCGATACGGATTGGAAATCATCTCTATCTTCAGCTTGTTCCTTGCCGGTTTCAATTGGTAGATTCAACGCTATTGTCTGCTCCAATAATGGGGTGGTAATCATAAATATAATTAATAGAGCAAAGGCTAAGTCGATTAGTGGCGTCACATTAATCTCTGTAAGAGCCGAAAGACGGTCTTTGCGGTGGAAGTTTCGGGCCATAGTACGAATTCTTCAATCAAGTAGACTGGATCAATCACTTACAGTCGCCTGTGCTTCCAGTTCGATACGATCAGCAACAGTGCTCGCAAAATTCTCTAACTCTACGACTGAAATCTTGGTCTGTTGTAACAGGTAATTATATCCAAAAACTGACGGGATCGCAACCACTAAGCCAGCTACAGTTGTCAGTAATGCACCTGACACCCCTGGCGCTAGTCCTTGCAAACTTGCTGAACCAGAGCCTGCCATGCCGCCAAAAGCATCCATAACGCCCCACACAGTACCTAATAAACCAAGAAAAGGCGCTCCGCTGACTATTGAACCGAGCATCACCATCTTGGTCTCATAACGTATCGTTTGCTGCGCTACGGAGCGCTGCAAAGCATTTTCTACATGACCCATGCGCAAGGTCATTCTTTGTACATCCGGATCTTTTATGCCACTACCGTATCGGCGAAAAGCCTGTAAGCCCTCTCGAACTATAGCATAAAAAGGTCCCGCTCCTTTACCGGGCCTGTCGGAGTCGAGTGTAAGAAGGTGCCCCTCTTGACTGAGTAATCGCTCATAACGCTGGTTTTGCGACCTAAGGCGAGAGAGATCCATATACTTGCCAAGCATAACAGACCAAGCAACTACACTAAAAATCGCTAAAATCAGAATTATAACTTTACCGGCAAAATTCGACTGCCCAAAATAAGTGAAGACGTTAGGTCCTGCGGTTGCTTGTAAGAGGAAAATATTTATTGCTAAATTTACACACATAAGGACTTCAGTGAAGGATTGATACTGATTTACACTAAACCACTCCTTCAATTACGCGCTAGCATAAAATCCAGGCATTTAGTCCAAATTTATAAATATCGAATAAAAAGTGCATGTAAAATGGTTTGCCAGCAAGACTCAGGAGCCTAGACCTATAAGTTATTAAACAACAATGAATCAATTTGAACAGGCAGTAACCGAACTTAGAAATGCAGCCAGCTTTGCGGGCAATAAAGAAGCCCTTGTGGGCATCGATGGATTTGTAGATGAAATAGTGCACCCTGTCGATCAACGAACTGGTCCTGGAAGTGCGTTTACTGCGATCTCTACCATTACAGATTTTGGTGCTCGAATCAGTTCAGCGGCCGGAAAAAGTGCCAATATAGAACTGGCTCCAGTCGTTCAAAAACTAGGTGGAAATGGTCCCATCATGGCAAACGCTCAGTACGCACAAGGCATAAAAGTTCGATATATTGGGGCGCTAGGTAATCCTTCCATACATCCGGTTTTTAAAACTTTTGCGCAAAAAACAAGCGCAGTATCTATTACAGATCCTGGAGTTACTCATGCCGCTGAATTTACCGATGGGAAAATTATGTTTGGCTCCATGGCTAGTCTGGATGCCATTACCTACTCGGCCCTAATCGATGCAATGGGAATCGATGACTTAACCCAGGCATTTGGACAAGCAGATGCTATATCAATGGTGAATTGGACGATGATTCCTTACCTCTCCGATGTATTTGAAAGTTTCCTTAAACAGCTCCTTCCAAAACTACCGAAAAACCCAGAGCGCATCTTCTTTTTTGATTTAGCAGATCCGGAGAAACGATCGGCTGAAGATCTCCTAGGCGTGCTCGATTTATTTAGTCAATTCGAGGCTTTTGGTCAGGTAATTTTAGGCCTCAATTATCGTGAAGCCGAGCAAATAGATGCATTATTAGGATTTGAAAAATTAGAAAAAAATCCGGCTAATTTAAAAATGGTAGCTGCTCGTATTCGCGATAAACTAAGATTAAACACTGTTGTCGTTCATCCGGTCGAATGTGCCGTTTGTGCGACAGCGCAAGGCACTGAGTTTATCGATGGACCACTGTGTGAAAAACCTAAAATAACGACTGGAGCTGGTGATCATTTCAATTCCGGTTTTGTAACGGCTCGTATGCTCGGTTTATCGCCAGCGAGTGCACTGACAGTGGCGGTGGCTACATCCGGTCACTACGTGCGCACTGCAGAGAGTCCTTCTCTTGAGACTATCGCAGAATTTATCTCTACTTGGTAATTGCTACGTGCCTGGACTTTTTATCAGTTTTGAAGGAACCGAAGGTTGTGGAAAATCAACTCAGTTAAAGGCGCTTGCTGCTCGATTGTCTGGCGCAGGCCATGACGTTGTAGAAACGCGTGAACCTGGTGGCACTGTATTAAGTGAAGCAATACGCACGCTCCTACAGCACGATCCTGCAGGAGAAGGAATGTGCCCAGAAACCGAACTACTATTATTTGCTGCATCTAGAGCTCAACATTCGCGAGCATGCATACAACCAGCAATAAAGGCTAATAAAGTAGTACTTTGTGATCGCTTCATGGATTCTACTACAGTTTACCAAGGCGTCGCGCGCTCACTTTCAACTCAAAGAGTGGACGAAATAAACAAATTTGCTGTAGGGGAAAGCATTCCCGACTTGACCGTATTAATTGATCTTGCTCCTGAAATTGGTTTAGCACGCGTTCGATCGCGAGGTACTGGTGAACTCGATCGTATGGAACGTGAGGCTCTCGATTTTTTTCAAGCAGTGCGCGAAGGATACTTACGTCTCGCTGCTACCGAAGTGCATCGTTTCATTATAATTGATGGCGATCAATCACCTGAAACTCTTGAGAAAGAAATATGGGATGGCGTTAAGCAGCGACTTACCTGAACCCTTGCGCCATTGCCGGGCGGTCGAAGTACTTGAGCGATCGCTCAAGCGCGACCGTTTAGGTCATGGCATTTTACTGCATGGAGAAAGTCTATCGAGCTTAGAGACTATTGTAAAAGCGATCGCAACAGATCGGCTACAAGCGAAAAATGATCCATACTTGCACCCAGATTGCTTTACACTTCGACCAAGCGGCAAAGCACGCAAGATTCGTATTGGCTCAGGAGCAGATGAATCAAATACCATGCGAAAACTGGTCATTGATGTCCAAAAGACTGCAAATCAAGGAGGCCGTAAAGTAGGCATTATTTTTGAAGCAGACCGCATGAATGTTCAGTCTGCGAATGCTTTTTTAAAGACACTTGAAGAACCCCCTGCTGGCACCACCTTATTTCTTATTACAACTCGTCCTTACGATTTGCTAGATACGATAAGAAGCCGCTGTTTAAATTTCCGTATACCCAGTCAAGCTGAAGGCATCGAACACAGTAATTGGGAGGATTGGTCTATTGATTATCGCGCCTGGCTTGGGCGCTTACTCAAAGGCCCAAGCAAAGAGAGCGTTCCGCATATTATGCTAGGCGCCTACGGGCTAATGAGTCGTTTTCAATCGATTCTAAGCGAAGTGACTAAGCACGCTTGGGCGGAGCAAAAAAAACTACTAGCCGAACACGTGAGTAATGATGAAAAAGAAGCCATGCAAGCAGGACTCGGTAGGGGCTATCGTAAACAACTCTATGGCGAAATTGAGTCATTAACAGCTGGATTTTGCCGAGATGTTGAAGTTCTAAATCCTGGACGACTCCCAGTAAATGCTCAGATTCGAGTCATTCAAGCCTTGGAAAGTAGCGCTGGACTGCTTGAATTAAATCTAAATGAAGCCACTGCGTTAGAACTATTCTTCCTTAAGTCATTACGGCTGTGGACTGCGAAATAAACCCTTAATTGAATTCCCATGTGTGGTCGATACACCCTTCATAGTCCGTCTGAAAAACTCGCCAATTCGATTGCAGAATTATTGCCAGAGGATTACACACCGAGCTACAATATTGGTCCTGGAACTACTATTTTATCTCGCACAAAAGAATCGTTAACTCGCATGCATTGGGGACTACGAACTCCTCAAAATTTTCATATCAATGCACGCCTTGAGAGCGCAGATGCTACGCCGCGCTTTCGCGATAGTTGGGAGGCTTATCGCTGCCTAATTCCTGCAGATGGATTTTATGAGTGGCTCAGCGATGGCGTACGAAAACAGCCCTATTATATTTCTTCTGCGCAAGCCGAGTTACTCTATTTTGCAGGATTGTGGATGCCTGCAACAAAGCTTGAAGAGGTGCCTCAATGTGTAATTCTTACGACCTGTGCACAAGAGCGAATAAAGGGAATACACGAAAGAATGCCAGTGCTACTGCCTGAATCTGCCCATCAGAAATGGTTAGACAATTACCTCACGAAATCAGAGGCAAATGCCTACTCGCAAAAGATAGAAATCACTGAACACACAGTCAGTAACCGTGTTAATGGTATTAATAATAATGACAACAAATTGATCCTTCCGACTACACCACTCACTGATGATCAATTACAGTTGTTTTAAGCAATAGAGAATCTTTTAGATACTAACTTTTACAGCGACGAAATAAATAAACTTCTTCGCAACCATATGGGCGACAGTCATAGTGCTCACTTGGAGTATATGAAGTTACTCGGTCAAATCCTTCTGCAAAGAGTGCCTGGATTTCATCCGCAGTGATTGGGTGCGGCGGCCCGCTTCCATCATACGCTTGAACTTCTCTAAAAAAAATAGCTAAAAGATAACCGCCTTCTTTTATAGCTAGGCGGGCAGATTGAACATAGTTAGCACGCTGATCTGGATCTAGTGCACACAAGCATGTATGTTCTACGAGCCAGTCAAATTTATTTTTTAAATCATCTGTTAAGTGAAGGAAATCACCAATACGGTAATTCGCATTTTTAAAATTCTTAAAACTTATTGCAGCGCTATGGGCACGAGGCGATACATCAAGACCCAAAACATCTGCTCCTTGCCCAGCAATTAGGCGTACATCATGGCCGGTACCAGATCCAGGAACTAAAACCTGACCACTAATTGTATGCTTCGATAAAAACTCGACCAATGGTGGCGCCGCCTTTCCTTTGTCCCATGGAGTCTGTCCCTGTGCATAAGCTGCGTCCCAATCCTTCATAGCTTTTTATAACATAACGCGCGAACAGATAGTGACAACCGTATGATCGTATAAAATAACAAATAGTTGCATAATAACTACCATCCTTGGTATTGCGCAATACAGGAAAATTAGTTGTGGTTGATCGATGTCTTCCAAATTACTTAGAAGAGAATTACGCCAGGAAATTGTCCTCGCTCGTCAACGTATCTACGCAGTGGGTAAGCGCACGCCACTCGATTCGATCCAGCTTGGGGATACCACTATCTATGTGAAGCGAGAAGACTTGTCGCCGATACATGCATATAAATGGCGAGGTGCTTATAACTCAATGGCGCAGCTTTCGCAGGAACAATTAGCCTGTGGCGTCGTGACTGCATCGGCGGGCAACCATGCACAAGGAGTCGCTCTAGCCGCAAAGAATCTTGGTACGACGGCAACCATTTACATGCCCCTATCAACACCTCGAATGAAACAACTTGCAGTTAAAAAACATGGCGGTGATTTAGTGAAGGTACTTCTATTAGGGGACACCTACGACGCTGCCTGTACCGCTGCCATCGCAGACGCAAAAAAATACAAAAAGACTTACATCCATGCTTATGACTCCATTGATGTAATGGCAGGACAAGGCACACTAGCAGATGAAATAGTTCTTTCAGAAAAGGGACCATTCGATGTTGCCTTCTTGCAAGTTGGTGGTGGTGGACTTGCAGCAGCAACTGCGACATGGCTAAAACTCAACTATCCTAACATACATATAGTCGGCGTAGAAGGAGAAGGACAGGCATCTATGGCAGCAGCGATGCAAGCGGGACATCCCGTACCACTAGAAAAAGTTGATGTTTTCTGTGATGGTACTGCAGTACGCCAAGTCGGCGAGCACACTTATTTAATCTGTAAGGAAGTAATCGACGAATGGATGACTGTGAGTAACGACGAAGTCTCTGCTGCAATCCAATTTTCCTGGGAACAGTTGCGCTGTATTCCGGAGCCATCCGGAGCGATGGGAATAGCGGCGATACTGCAGCGCCGTAAACAATTACAAAACAAGCGTGTGCTATCGGTCTTATGTGGCGCAAATATTGACTTTGAGCAACTCGCAAGTGTTGCCCGACGTGCAGCTGTCGGCGCTTCTAGGCGGCGCTACTTGCGCATCTCTATTGCCGAACAAGCTGGCGCCATGCAAGCACTCTTAGAGTCATTACCAGAATCAGTAAATATCGTCGATTTTCAATATGGTAAAATCCACAATAAGCAGGCGCATCCTGTAATTGGTTTTGACGTCAACGCTCTACAATTTGAAGCACTGTGTGAAGCTTTACTAAATAGCGACTATACATCAAAAGAAGTTACTTTAGATAGTGATGTAGGATTTCGCTTAATAAACTACGAGGCCAAATTGCTACAGCATCCAGCTTTTATATCTCTAGAATTTCACGAGCGAGCAGGCGCACTTGCAGAATTTCTGCGTGCTGTAAGCCCGCATGCGAATCTGTGTTATTTTAACTATGAATACTCTGGGGAGCGTGTGGGACGTGCTCTTTTAGGCTTTGAATTTCCAGATATAGCCTCACAGAAACAATTTCCTAATGTACTAAAATCTGCCGCTCATGCCTACCGAACTTACGACCAAGTAAAAGATGACGTACTCAAGCGCATCATTTAGCTATAGGTAGTTGACCACTAAAACGTATCAATAATATGCAAACTACATACATCGTGATACACGCACTACTTCCGATTTTCGCGATTATCTGCGCCGGCTATCTAGCAAGAAGACTCGGATGGATTAACGAAGCAGCCGACCGAAGTATTATGACACTGATCGTCAATTTACTTTATCCATGCTTAATTTTTAGCTTTATTCTTAATAATGACGCACTGCGCCAAGTAGCTAATATTTTGGTACCACCTCTATTTGGCTTTATAAGTGTTATCATTGGATTTTTGCTTGCAGGTTTAGTGGCCAAAAAGTTGGACTTAGGTTCGAAGCAAGAATGTCGCACTTTTAGTGTTAGTAGTGGAATCTACAACTATGCATACTTCGCGATACCGATTGCTACATTACTATTCGACCGTGAAACCATTGGTGTGTTACTCGTTTATAACGTAGGCATCGAAGCTGCGATGTGGATTGTTGGAGTTGGATACATCTTAGCTGGCAAGGAAAATAAATCACTTGTTAAGCGCATTTTTAATGGGCCTGTTATCGCTATTTGCATAGCAGTACCAGCAAATAGTATCGGCATTGGACAGCTCCTTCCTAGCTTTATTGATTCTTCTGTGCAGCAACTAGGTCAGTGCACCATTCCACTTGGACTTATTTTAATTGGGGCTACCTTTGCGGATCTGGTTGGTAAAAATAGTCTACTCGGACAGATTCGAGTACCTGCAGTTGCTTGCGCGCTACGATTAGCTATTCTACCGATAATAATGCTCGCTACTGCCTTTCTTTTACCCATCTCGGCAGAACTGAAAAAAGTCGTCATTGTACAAGCAGCTATGCCATGTGGCGTCTTTCCTATTCTGTTAGCGCGCCATTATAATGGGGTCGCACTGATAGCTATTCAAGTCGCCCTAGGCACTACTTTGGTGAGTTGTATAAGTATTCCAATCTGGATTAACTTTGGCTTACAGTTACTTGGCAATTAGTACAAACTCGTAAAACACTACACAGTCTAATCGATACATAGTAAAAAATTCTTAATACAATGACACTTTCCCAAAAGTTTTTTGATGTTTCTAGTGCAATACAGGACAAGGTATTCGCAGACAATGCGGAGACCTTAAAAGAGGCAGGCAAAAGGATTGCTACGTCTATCGCAGCAGATGGAGTCCTTCATACTTTTGGTAGCGGGCACTCACAAATCCTTGCTTCAGAAATTGAGCGACGGGCTGGTGGGCTTGTTCCTGTTAGTAGCATCCATGATCCAGCGGATGGATGGCCGGAGCAAATATCTGGCTATGGCGCACGGCTATTTCAGCGTTATGTCTACCAATATGAAGCGCAAGCTAGTGATGTGGTTTTGGTCATTTCAAATTCGGGGCGAAACGCCGCGCCTATAGAAGTTGCGATGGAAGCTAGAGCTGCTGGTATGCAGGTGATCGCGATGACTTCACTGGAGATGTCAAAAAAGACGACTTCGCGGCATTCATCTGGCAAGAAGCTTTATGAACTCGCTGATTTAGTTCTCGATAATGGTGGAGTCCCTGGAGATGCAGCTATTCAGGCCTCTGGGTTTGAGCATAAAGTTGGGCCAACTTCGACAATGAGCGGCGCACTTTTACTCAATCTTTTATCTATGGAAATTATCGAAAAGCTAATTAAAATGGGTATCACTCCGCCCACTTATGTGAGTCAAAACGCAGACGGCGGGGCTTCCCACAATGAATCCTTAGCGATAAAATACCGCCACCGCATACGCAGACCAATCTAGCGCGACTGCAAACGAATCGTATTCATACGATTGTTTCTACAGATGTCCATTACCTCAGTAATGTGTTTCAGTGCTGCCTCTTCATCTGCCAAAAGAAGAATTGGTAAATCCGGGGTCGCTTGTCCTGCTAATTGTATTGCAACCTCTAATTGCTCCGAATCGACTTCGCGGTCATTTAAATACAATACTCCCTGCGGGCTTACCGCTATAACAATCTGTTCGGTAATAGTATTCTCTCCGGCAGATTCAATCTTTGGAGCAGTAATATTCAGAGCGCTCACTTGTTTAAATTGCATGGTTACTAAGAAAAAGAATAGCAATACAGTGAGTACATCCACGAGCGGTACAATATTGATCGTCGGGGAGTGACGCTTCTGAACAATTAGGCTCATTCTACAGTATTTTGAACTTCTGAATGCTTGCATAAACATTCAAGTGCGACGCTAAGCTGCGCGGCTAGGGCCTCAATTCGCCGAAGTAAATAAGCATGCACTGCGAGCGCCGGAATCGCTATAGCAATTCCCGCTATTGTGGTATTTAGCGCAAGCGCGATTCCTTGAATAAAAGTACTCGTATCCGGTAAGCCTGTATCCACGGAGAACCCACCAAAAACTTGAGTTAAGCCAATCACTGTACCAAGCAGTCCTAGTAAGGGCGCAGCACCGATAACAAACTCGAGAAGAAAAAGACCCCTGTGTAAGCGGCTCACCTCGAGCCTAGCATATGCCTTCAGCGCATCTGGTTCAGTAGCGCGCTCCTTGTAGAAACTAACAATACGTCCACTAACGGTATGCATGTCTGCATCTAGGTTATCAATATTACCAGAAATAAATACATCCAAAGTATGCGGCGGTAATACCCGAGACTGCCGTAGCATCCAAAGGCGCTCTAAAGTGATCGTAACTGCAATTAGCGAGCAAGCTGCAAGCGGATAAAAAAATAATCCGATATTGTTAAGAAGTTCGATCATAAGAAAATATCTAGAAAAAAGAGCTTAAGGCCAACTAGTCAGCTGTCGATCGTGGCAAAGATTTCTACACTAACTAGCGAAATAATTAAGCCTGCATGTAAGGCAGTTTAAGTGCAACACTAGCCACAGAATCGGCGCCGGACAAGAGCTCTTTTAGTGGATCAAAATGACCGCTAAGTAAACTCTCGCGCGCATTCGACTTAATGGAGCATTCAAAAGAAGTATCCCCCACCCATATCTTATATTCTTTAATATCGATCGTTATTTCTACTAGTGGATTCGCTTCAATCTTGCTTGCAATCGACTCACGGTCCTGAGCACTTGCAGTCACACAGACGACCCCTAAATTAGTGGAGTTTCCAAAAAATATCTCGGCAAAACTACCGGCAATAATAGCAGTATATCCGGCGCGTAATATCGCTTGTGGGGCATGCTCACGAGAACTACCACAGCCAAAGTTGTTACCGCCTATTATAATATTAGCACCGGTAAAACGACTGTCATTTAAGTTATGAATCTTATTGTCACCATTTTCATCCTTGCGCACATCGTAAAAGAAATACTCTCCAAGTCCATCAAAGGTAATACACTTCATAAAACGCGCTGGAATAATGCGGTCGGTGTCCACGTCATCACCAGGAACAAAAACCCCGCGACCTGTTACTTTGATAATCGGACCTGTAGACATAATTTTGTATATTTAGAGATTATAAAGTGTTGTATTCTATGCGCTAACTGCTGCTGCCTGTACACTAAAAATTTCGCGCGCATCGGTGACCTCACCTTTTATTGCAGCTGCTGCTACCATTAGCGGACTCATGAGCATGGTGCGCCCTGTGGGTGAACCTTGACGACCTTTAAAATTACGATTGGACGAACTTGCGCACAGTTGATCTCCAATAAGTTTGTCTGGATTCATGGCTAAGCACATCGAGCACCCAGCTCCACGCCACTCAAAACCAGCATCCGTAAATATTGTATGTAGACCTAATTGCTGGGCAATTTGCGCGACCACTTGCGATCCAGGCACAACGATCGCTTGTACATTGTCGGCCACCCGATGGCCTTTAATATGATGAGCGACCTCCTTGAGGTCCGAAAGACGACCGTTGGTGCAAGAACCAATAAAAGCTACATCGATTTTTTTACCTCTTAGTGCAGAACCACCTTCGAATTTCATATACTCAAGGGCTTCTTCAATGGATTCACGCTCGGACTGCGTAACACCCTCATTGATAGCTGGAATCATTTCGTTGATACCAACTCCCTGGCTCGGTGTGATCCCCCAAGTAACCGTTGGCTCTATATCATTAGTAGAAATAGTGACAACATCGTCATACGAGCAATCCGGATCGGAAGCATAGGATTGCCAATCTGCAACTGCCGCTTCCCAAGCCTTCCCAGTAGGTGAATAAGGGCGTCCTTTTAAATAGTCATAAGTCGTGGCATCTGGATTAACATATCCCACACGAGCACCGCCCTCAATGGACATATTACATACGGTCATACGCTCTTCCATGGTCATCGCATCAAAAGTCGATCCGCCATATTCATAAGCAAAACCAGTACCTCCTTGTGTACCTAATAAACGTATGATGTGTAAAATTACATCTTTTGCATACACTCCAGCGCGAAGTTTTCCTTCTACGTTAATACGGCGAACTTTTAATTCACCAAGCGCAATGGTCTGGGTTGCGAGTACATCACGTACTTGGCTCGTACCAATACCAAAAGCAATCGCTCCAAATGCCCCATGCGTAGCAGTGTGAGAATCTCCACATGCTATAGTAGTGCCAGGCTGAGTAATGCCTTGCTCGGGTCCTACGATGTGTACGACCCCTTGTTTCCCTGTATTGGTATCAAAGAAGGTCACGTTATTTTCCGCACAATTTTTGCGTAGCTCTTCGATCATCCCTTGAGCAAGTGGATCACTATACGGCTCTAAAGCTTCATTAGTCGGAACAATGTGATCCACAGTCGCATAGGTGCGATGTGGATATTGGACACTGAGCCCCTTGTCACGAAGCATGCCAAAGGCCTGCGGGCTTGTGACTTCGTGGATCAAGTGAGTGCCGATTAATAACTGCGTCTGACCGTTCGCTAAAGTGCGAACAGTGTGCGCGTCCCATACTTTCTGAAATAAACTTTTGCCCATTATAGTGTTCTTGGTTGAGTGATGACCAATCTCAAAAGTGTCTCAATAAGAAAAGCTTTGTCCTCGGTGGCAAGTGCGAATCAAAAATACCTAACAGCTAAGTAAAAGTGATATAGGCATAAAAAAGCCCGCAGTAAAACTGCGGGCTTTGCTAGAAAATAAATTTTCAAAAAACAATCAATTGTTTAAAGAGCAGCCTTTAGTCCTGCACCAGCTTTAAACTTAACAGCTTTAGAAGCTTGAATTCTGATCTTTTCGCCTGTTTGTGGGTTGATACCATCACGTGCAGCACGGTTAGTAACGGAGAAAGTACCGAAGCCAATTAATTGGACACTGTTCGATCCACCACTGATACCCTTTTTGATGCCTTCAAGAACGGCTTCAAGAGCACGCTCAGCGGCAGCTTTAGATGT
>TARA_Y200000002_G_scaffold379562_1_pt1 | contig 28319 bp, 26 predicted proteins | sample TARA_Y200000002 | Tara Oceans TARA_Y200000002 (sample SAMEA2619388) | marine metagenome | biome: marine biome (ENVO:00000447); feature: surface water layer (ENVO:00002042); material: "saline water (ENVO:00002010), including plankton (ENVO:xxxxxxxx)" | depth 5 m | reverse complement strand
GTTTTAGAAAATAGGGGTGTCGGGAAATTATTTGGACCAGGAACACCGGTTAAGACAACCATTGACTACATTACAAATTGGGTAGATTCCAATCGAAGATAGGATGGATTTTAAAAATCAAATAGAACTAGAACTTTATTTTGCTGATCATTTCGATACGATCTTATTTCCTGTCTTAGCAGACCTATATTTTGAACAAGATGATTTAAGACGTTCTAGAAAAGTATGTGAAATAGGATTAAAGCATCATGAAAATGATTCTGCAGGTCTATTTATTTTATCTCAAATTGAAAAGCAAGAAGGCAATCTCAAAGAAGCAGAAAAATTATTAGAGAGAGTATTATCAAGCAATCGAGAACATCTAGCAGCAGCTGAGAGTCTTTGTGAGATACAGACTGTTCTAGGAAGAGCAACAAACAGACTACTTAAGTCTTGGAAGAAGGTTTTGGAATTAGATCCAAAGCATAAAACTGCAAAAAACTTTATCGATAAAGTTGAAGGTGAAAATCAAAAAACAAAACCTAAAGACAGTTTAAAAACTACATCTAAAGCAAAACCGCTGGTTAAAAAGCAAGAGGATGTTCAGATAAAAGTAGTTCAACCTAAAACTATTTCATCTTCCTCTGCGATTCAAGACCTAAGTGAGCCATTAAAAGTTAGTCCTCGACTTGCTACGTTCACCCTTGTTTCTGTTCTTAAGAACCAAGGCCTTTTTTCACAAGCCCTTGATGTCCTTGATGCATTAGAGGAAAAAGGTGAAAGTCAGGAAGACATTTCATTAGAGAGAGACACCATTCAAACACTTATTGAAAGATCAAAAAAGGATTAGTCTATTATGAGCGATTCAATGTATTTAAAAAGACAACAAAAGCTTAGAGAGGTTTTAGATAGCAAAGGTTTAGACGGTATGCTTATCACAAACCTCACAAACATTAGATACATATGTGGTTTTACTGGTTCTGCTGCATCATGTTTGGTCACACCATCAGGACAATATTTTATTACTGATGGTAGGTATATCGAACAATCAAAATCCCAAGTTAAGGGTTTTGAAAGATTTATTGATATGAGTTCTCATTTTAGTCAGATCAAAGATAATTCTCTTAACCCTAGCGGACTAAAACTCGCATTCGAGGGTGACCACATGAGCTATGTTCAGTATAAGAACATGACTGAAATGTTTTCAAATACTACTTGGGAAAATTCATCAATGATCCTTGAAGACCTTGCTGCTGTTAAAGATGGTTATGAATTAGATTGCATACGGGTCGCTGTAGAGGTAACCGATAAAGTGTATGAAGAAATTTTACCAATGCTATCACCTGGGCACACCGAAAAGGAGGTTGCCAATACAATGGTATCAAAGTACCGTGAATACTCTGAAGGCGAGGCTTATTCCCCAATAGTCGCTACAGGTCCCAATGGAGCTCTACCACATGCAATCCCAACAGATAGAGAATTCAAAAATGGTGACTTTGTTGTGATTGATGCTGCGGCAAAGTATGCTGGGTATCATGCAGACATGACTAGGACACCTGTTGTCGGGGAGGCGACCTCAAAGCATGAAGAAGTATATGCTATTGTTAAAGAATCACAACAGCGAGGATGTGATGTTGCAAAAGCTGGAGTACCATGCAAAGAGGTTGATGCAGCAACTAGAGACTATATTAAAGAAATGGGCTATGGAGAGTATTATACGCACGGTACAGGCCATGGTCTTGGATTAGAGATTCATACTTCACCAAGGTTTAGTCCTCAAAGTAAGCAAGTATTAGAAAAGAATAATGTGATGACCATTGAACCTGGAATCTATCTTGCGGGGTGGGGTGGAGTTAGGATCGAAGATGACGTAATAATTGGAGATGATGGTTGTGAGATTTTGAACAAGACAACAAAGGATATGGTTGTCTTAAATTAGTACAACTCTTTTTGTGCTTTATATATGGTAGATATTTATACCAACCCTGAACTATATGATTCAATTCATCATGACTATGAATGGGATAAAAGGCTTATTCGATCCACGGCAAAAAATATAAATGGATCGGTGCTTGAACTCGCCTCTGGCACTGGTAGGTTAACGCAAACAATTCTTGAATTAGGGCTTGATTACACAGGTCTAGATTTAAGCAAATCTTTTTTAGAACAAGCTAAAACCAATTATGGTAATAGGGCTGATTTTATTTTAGGAGATATGCGGAACTTTGATTTAGAAATGCAATTCGATTTGATATTTATAGGATTTAATTCATTTCTTCATAATCTAACATTTAAAGATGCTAAAAATTGTCTTAGTTGCGTAAGAAAGCATTTATCAAATAACGGAGAATTTCTTTTGTCAATATTTATTCCAGATCCAATATTCTTATACAGAGAGAAAAATAAACTATTCCAGGCAATGGAGCTTTTTCAGTATGAGGAATCCCAATGTAGGATTATGGAAAAAAATCATTATGACTCAGAATCCCAGATCAATCAATTGACCTGGATTATTGAAAGAGACGGTAAACTAGATACTGAAGAATATCAATATAGCATGAGAATGTATTACCCCCACGAAATGGACATTTTATTATCTGAAAATGGATTCATTATTAGAGAAAAATTTGGCGACTATGATGGGACTCCGATGACCGATGAAAGCCATATGCAAATTTATGTCTGCAGATCAAATTAAATCATTTCATCTAGAGCACTCGATCAAGCAATTAAAACAACTTGATCCACATCTGGTTAAATTATTTGACAATGTTGAGGTTAATCCTTTAAATCCTGAAAAGAACTATTTTAAAGCTTTAGTTCGTTCTATTGTCTATCAACAATTGAGTGGTAGCGCAGCAAAAACAATATTTAATAGATTTAAATCAATTTATTCAAATGATCGCTTTCCATCTCCCAAAGAGATTTTGGAAACAGATATTGAAACCTTGCGTGCGTCAGGCCTTTCTTACAATAAATCACGCTATATCTTAAACATCTCCCAGGCTTTTTTTGAAGCGCCAAATACATATGACAATCTTTTTAAAATGAACGATAATGATATCATTGATCTCTTGACGAAGGTAAAAGGGGTTGGTCTTTGGACTGCTCAGATGTTTTTGATGTTCACCTTAAATCGTCCTGATATTTTCCCCGCAACTGATCTTGCAATGCAAAAAGGTTATCAATCATATTTTAGGTTGAGTGATTTACCCAAACCCAATGAAATGACAAAACGATCAGAAATGTGGATTCCATACAGAACTACTGTAAGTCTATATTTTTGGGCCGTTTTAGAAGGCCCTTTCGAGTGGTAGCATGATAAAAACTATTTTTTTTGATATAGGAGGGGTATTGCTTGATATCCACCCTGGTAAAACTTTTCAGTATATTGGTGATTGTGTGGATATTGAAAAAAGTATAATCGAAAAAAGGTTCCCATGGGAAGCACATAATGATTATGAAAAAGGGCATATTAGTGATAAAGAGTGGTATATGGCGGTCAAGGAATCATTACCACAGCCATGTTGCCTAAAAGAATCAGATTTTTGGAGAGGATGGCAGTTACTTCTTGGGAAGGAAAAACAAACATTGAATATCCTTGAGAATTTGAAATTAGAACATACTGTTTGGCTGTTGTCAAACACTAATTCTAAACATATCCAAGATGAGATAGATAATAAATATTCATTCCCTAAATTAGTAGATGGAGCCATATACTCATTCGAGGTGGGGTGTAGAAAACCCAGTCATATTATTTATGAAATTGCATTAAAAAAAGCGAAGGTTGGTAACCCCGAAGAGAGTCTTTTTATTGATGATCTAATTGAAAATGTTCAAGCTGCTAAAGATCTTGGAATCAATGCAATTCACTTTGAGTCAATTGAAAAATTAAAAATAGAGATGAATGATATTGGAATAAACATATAAGGTGATGATTGTGAAAAAAATTATATTGATAAATTTTATGATAACCACAATGTTGAGTGCGACCGGTACTTGGATGTGGAATAATAGAACGCACGGAGAATTAGATTGGACTACACTGGAAACCGAAAATTTCAATATTCATTATCACCAGGGCCTAAGAGATATTGCACTACAAGGAGCCTCTATTGCAGAACAGGTAAGGCCAACATTAATGGAGCAGATGGCATTGGATACACTCCCTAAATTAGATATAATTCTAACTTCTGAAGATGAGGTCTTGAATGGATTTGCGGTACCTGCAAATTACACTATTATTTGGATCGATCAAAATGACGCTGCACTTTGGACAGGCGATGAGAAATGGCTTAGGACCGTTCTGGCTCATGAATTACAGCATCTGGTTTACTTCAATACAGTAAAAGGACCTTGGTGGTTACCAGAGCCTATGAATACTTTAATTCATGGAACTCCAGCATGGATAGTTGAAGGTATCGCAGAATACTTTACTGAAAGATGGAGACCTATGAGATATGAAATATCTCATAGAGGCCATGTGATAAGAAACACTGTTCATAAGATCCAGGATCCTCACAACGATGGATTTTCAAAAAGTCTTTACCTTGCAGATCGATTTGGTGACTCTACCATTGCTAAAATTCTAAATCATCGAAATAAATTAAAATATTTAGATTTTAAACAGTCCTTTAAAAAACACACTGGAATCTCTTTAAAGCAATTCAATGAAGATTGGAGACGTCAAATGAATACGTTCTATTTCAGTCAAAGATCTCAAAAAGAGAAATTAGAAGAAGTGGGTAGCATTAGAAAGCTTCCTCTAAAGCGAGTAGAAGCATTTGATTACTTCCCTGATTCAATGGGTATTGCAATGGTGGGGAGACTGTCAAAGGGACAGTATGATCTTTCCTTAGTTGTTGCAACAAGAGATACGTTAAAAGAAGAAAAAATCAGGCAAAAGCGTATAAAAAAATCTAAAAAGACAGGGGAAAAGCCAAAAAAAGTAAAACCTAAATGGAAGATCAAAGAATTAGACCAAGGAAGATTTGGTGAAATAAATATTAATCTTGACGTTGCTCCAGATGGTGAAACTATTGTCTATCCTAAATATGGTTATGGAAAAAATCAATCTCTTGGATACGATATATGGAAGGCCGACATAAAAACCAAGAAAAAGAGGTTGTTAACAAGATCGATGAGAGCAAATTATCCTAAATTTTCGCCTGATGGACAATCAATATTATTTGTCGCTCATAAAAATTCTACATCACAATTATATATCATGGGTCAAGATGGTGGGAATATTAAACAAATAACTTCGAACACAGGAGATGTTCAAATTGTTACCCCTGCTTGGAGCCCTGACGGTAAATCAATCGCCTTTGCCATGTCAGAATCAGATGGTAAGATGGACATACATGTTTTAGACATATCTACAGGTAATCTAAAACAAATAACAGATTCCAATGAAACAGACGCAAGTCCGATATGGCACCCAGAGGGAGGAATGATTTCGTTCACAGGGTATTATGATTACACTCCAAACTTATTCACGCATGATCTGGCTACTGGTAAGACTATTCAAAACACAGACCTCTGGAATATGTACCAAGGGGTTGATTGGAATAAAAATCTAGCAACAGTCACCGCAATGACCTTAAGTACTGTTGACTCTTCAAGAATATTAGAGATCGATCCAAATAGATCAGTAGAATCTTCGAAGGTGAAGATGAATCCAGAGTTTTCAAGTTGGCGTACAAAATCACCAGATAACCCAATCACCGATGTTGAACCAAAAAAACCTGTTGAAATCCTTAATGAAAGCGGATACAGTTTTTATAAAAGGATTAAACACCTTGGAACTTTTTTCCTGCCTGATCAGCAAGGATTAATATATAACGGTGCATTTACGGATGCTTTGGGGCGACATACTTTTGGAGCAGCTGTCTATACAGATTATGATACTACTAATGGTATATACTTTCAATACCAAAATAGTACAGGCTTTCCTTTTGATGCATTTTGGGGGCTTGACCTATACCATGATGCAAACTTTCAATTACAATTTTATAACCGAGATAGGTCTTATTTTGAAACCTTTAATGGAGTATCAATATGGACTAAAATACCTTATAACTTTGGGAGGTCACAGTCAGCGAATCATTTGTTTTTCTCTTCTTTGCAACTTGTAAATCGGGAACAATTTTTCAAGAGAGTTGCGCCAGTAAATACAATTTTTCCAGCACCAGACGAAGGGAAAGAAGGTAGTATCAATTTATCATATGTTTTCGTGAATAAAAGACCTCACATGCGAAATATGCTATCCCCAAACCAAGGATATGGAATCGAGTTTTCGTTCAAACATGCAAATAGTTCAATTTTTGGGGTATTTGATTATACTAAGACAGAGATAGATATTTATGGTAATGGAAAGCTTGGCCCATTTGCGATTTATGGAAGAAGTCGATACGAGATAATGGGTGGGACACCACCATTTCAAGAGTCCTTAGGTATATTTGATATCCCAAATTATTATTTGATGGGTACTGCTACACCAGGCAGAGAGTATATGTCTCCCAGAGGGTACAAGGGAAGCCCAAGGTTTGGGACTCGAGCGTACATGGGGACATTGGAACTAAGAGCACCTGTTTTACCGCTTAGCTTAGTAGAGGTTTTAAAAGTGTTCAAGTTAGGTTCTCCAACAGTGGCTCTTATATCTGATTTTGGTAATGCATGGAATAATCAGATAGATGAGAAGGATATTATATTAACGACTGGATATGAATTTAGAGTAGCCTTTAATTTTGCAAATGTTCCAATTTTAATTTTTAGTTATGGTCTTGCACAGGAGCAAAGTATGTGGTCTGACGGAATAGACCCGGAACCGTACTTCCAAATGACTCTGGTCAATCCATTCTAATTTAGACTATGAAAAATGTTAAAAACTACATCATTCTTAATTGTTGAATTTATTGGGTCCTTCTTTTTGACTGGTGTTGTGATTGGGTCGGGAATTATGGCTGAAAACCTCTCACAAGGCAATGATGCAGTAGCATTATTAGGCAATACTATAGCAACTGGTGCAATACTTTTTGTTTTAATAAAAAGTTTTTCTTCTGTGTCAGGTGCTCATTTTAACCCAGTAGTTAGTTTGGTTCTTTTTATTAAAAAAGAAATGGGAGCTTCCCTCTTTTTAAAATATATAACTGTTCAATTTTTTGGAGCCATGGTTTCAGTCATTGTCATTCATTATTATTTCGATCAAAATTTGATTCAAATATCAACAAATATTAGGGGAGAAGCACAATTATTGATCAGTGAAACAATAGCCACGTTTGGTTTAATAACAACTATTCTATTTGTTAGAAAATATAATTCAGATGATATGGCAGCAGCCGTAGCATTATTCATTACAGCTGGATATTGGTTTACTTCTTCTACATCTTTTGCGAACCCTGCTGTTACTATTGCCAGGACATTTACCAACACATTTACAGGAATAGCACCTTCATCTGTGCCTTATTTTATCATTGGTCAATTAATTGGAGCATTATTTTCTAACTACATATATAATGCAATTCAAGCTGACAAGCCTTAGAGTTTTTAAATCAATCGTTGAACTAGAACAAAGAAATAACTGAGTGAACATACCTTTTAAAAGCGAATTCTTCTTAAGGAAACTGAAATATAAAAACCTACTGGATTGAATTCCGGTTTTAGTCCATCATTCCAAGAGGCCCATTCTGTCTCTGTTATTATGCTTCCGTCATCGTCTCTTGATCCGGTGTCTTTCTGCCACTGCCAAGGGCCATGCATGCTGGTGAATACATAACTCACAGAAAAGACCATATCTCTTTCTTTGTTGACCTGTATTGCAAGATTAGCGTCAATTGAAGGATCTGAAAAAATTGAAATGACATTATGTCCAGCATCGTCACCTCTTCTTGCAAATAAGAATGGTATATTTAATGATAAATAACCATTGGTACCAAAACCAGAGAAAAGTCCATACTTGAGATCTGTACCAAATCCAATGTATCCATCCATATCGTCTCTTGTGTCTCTAATCACCCCCAAATGATAATTAAGACTTGCAGAGAATTCACTAAATGAATTAAGCCATGCTTTCCCAGATAGTTCATAACGATTATCATTTGAAGCCGTGAAATTTAAATCTGTTGTGATGGGTGGAGACTTTAACTCATAGGCTTTATGTCCCTCTTCGATCTTTCTCCACTTTCGAACTATCCTTGCCTTGCTGCCTTCAGGGCCAACATCTATTACTTTTATCAAGCCTCTTGTTTTGCCAGGCATTTTAAGTTTTTTCCCTTTGTAGGATTTGATTCTATGGTTCGACGCTATTTCAAACATTGTCCCCTTTTTTAAACCTAAATTGTTACCTGATAGTATATTCAAAAAGGCTCCATCCACTTCAAAGACCTCACTCGTGATCATATAAAGCTCTTTTAGTTTTCTTCTTAGTTGAGATGAGATCATACCTAATACCTTTTCAAGTGAAGCATCACGATTACCTCCTGTATGACTTGCACTTATACTAAATGAATTTTCTGATACTCCGGTTTCTACATTTACAATTTTCACATTGCCTCTAAACTCAGTATGAATATTATTTTCTAGCTCAAGCCTTGTTTTAAGAGTATCTTTTTTCTTAATTGATTCAGTAACAATTGTTTTTACTAGCCAACTAAATAATGTTTCTTCTCTTTCTTCTTCTTTTTCCTTTTCTTCTTCTTTAGGAACTCCTTTTTGACCAAAGTTCACCACATCAAGTATTAGGGCATTTTCTGCAGAAGCAAGCTCTCCAATTTTAGCGACTTGGTCTTCATTGACCATTCCAGAAAGTTGAAATTTTTGTTCTTCAAGAATTTGATCAACTAGGTTTCGATCAATAATATCAAATCTCCCAACTGACGTTGCTTGCTCAGAAATAATAGATAAAACTCTTTCAGCTACATCTTGATCTTCATCGTAGACTGCAGTGAGAATTATTAAAGATTTTTTTTCAAGAGTGATATCATCATCCAATGTATTTTGATCTATTATTTTGTCTTGAGCATATATTGAGTACGATAAAAAGTAATAGAGATAAGTAAATAGGAAGCGTTTCATTAAAACCTCCAATCAACTGGTTTGGTAATTGAAAGGGTAAAAAACATTGATGGACTTGAATTCTCATCTTGGATATCCCATGTTAATCCAGAAATTATTCCAAGTCCATTGCTGACCAGCCATTCAAACTCACCAACAATTTGGAACCTAGATAGCGATGAATGCAATTCAACTTCGCTAATTTGATAAAAATAATCGACTTCAAGTTTTGAAGAAAATGATTTTAATTTATGATCGATAGAGCAGGCGCCTCTTATATAGGTTGTTTTCTGTTCAGCATTTAAATAATCTGAGTTATCAAATGCAACGCCCAATTCAAGCGTCATGTTCCCAAGATCGTTTTTTCTCAAAAAATAACCAAGTCCTTGATTGAGGTGATATCGAAGGTCAACATTTAAAATTGTGTTTTTTTCATATATTAACGTTGAGTAAGAATAAATGTGATCAATGGATAGAAAACGACGACTATACTTATGCCGTAATCTTATTTGAGAATTATCTTTGAAGAAATGACCAAAAAAGCGGATGTCTCTGAATGTATACGTAGTAGTTCTTTTTAATCTACCATAGCTAGAATAACCAATATTTGATGACTCAGAATAGACTGACCCAAAACGATAATACTGTTTCCAATTTAAATTGTCTTTGTCGGAATCATGGGCATGAGAGAGAGCATATATTGAGCTAAAAAGCAATATAAATTTCTTCACTGTTTAATTTTTTTCCCACTTCTCATCAATAATACAGAGGACGCGGTAAACCCGATAGTAAGGGTTATGGCCATCGCATAACTTATTAAAACGCTTGAGTCACTTACTCCTAGTATGGTAAATCGAATCCCATTGATCATATAATATATTGGGTTGATGTAGCTTAATGTTTGAGCCCAATCTGGTAGCATGGTTATTGAATAGAATATTCCACCTAAAAAGCTCAAAGGTGTTAAAAAAAAGTTTTGCATCATTGATAGTTGGTCCCAGCTATCAGATAATTGGCCTAAAAGTAGTCCCATACTAGAAAATGCCCATGAAACCAGGAATATAAATACGATAGTTCCAAATAAATCGTAAACGGGCATCCCAATCAGCAATATTCCTAAAACCATGACCAATATTCCATTTACCATACCCCTTACTGTCCCTCCAATTATATAGGCTAATGAGATTTCAAGGCCAGAGAGTGGGGCGGTTAAAAGATCGGGTAGTTGCTGTAATAGTTTCATCTGTAGCATGGATGATGAAGTATTTGCTGTGGCATTCGTTAAAGTATTCATCATAATTAGACCAGGAAGAATGAATAGGGTATAGGGAATTCCTTGAATCTCTGATATTCGTTGTTCTAGGGTAAAACCAAATATTGCAATATAAAGAGCAGATGTAATTAACCCAGGCAGGACAGTCTGTCGGTAAACAGAGAAGAACCTTCCAACCTCTCTTTTGATCAATGTACCAAACCCTATCCAATTCATGAGTTTATCCCTTTCCCGGTCAAATCTAAGAATACATCTTCAAGAGAAGACCTATTTGATTCAATACTATTGATATGAACTTGAGCTTTTGATAAGGATTTTATGATTTTTGGTAACGCTTCGTCTGGATCGATTACTGAAAAATAAAGTCGGTTATCATCAATTGTATATTTATAGTTTGCAAGGTGAGGGGCAATATCAGTATTTGTATCACCGATCTTTATCGTTATTCCAGCGCTCCCTAGCTCTCGAGTTAATGATCGAGGGGCACCTTCTTTTAATATTTTACCCTCATCTATTATTGCAATATTTTCACAAAGCAGCTCAGCTTCTTCAATATAATGCGTTGTTAGTAAGATAGTTTTACCTGATTTATGTAGGTCTTTTAGGTATTGCCAAAGGTCGCGACGCAGTTCAACATCCACCCCTGCAGTAGGCTCATCAAGGATGATGATTTCAGGGTCATGGACCAATGCCTTTGCAAGTTGGAACCTTCTTTTCATACCGCCTGATAGTTGCCTCAGGCGAGCATCACGCTTTTTAGATAGTCCTAACCGATTCAAAAGTTCATTGACCATTGGTGCGGCATCTTTTTGTTTTATACCGTAATACCCTGCTTGATAATACAGCAATTTTTCTATTGGGAAGAACCAATCAACAGAGAATTCTTGGGCTGCTATACCTATTTTCGAACGTGTATATCTGTAATCTTTAACAGTGTCTCTACCAAATACCTTCGTAGTCCCTTTATCTCTAAAGACCAACCCGGTAAGGATATTTATTGTTGTTGTTTTTCCTGCGCCATTTGGGCCTAAAAGTCCAAAAAACTCACCTTCTTTAATCCGGATATCTACACCATTAAGCGCATGAACCTTCCCATCATAGGATTTTGTTAACCCACTGATCTCTATTGCATTAGAGGACATGAGATTCTTTAAAAGCCAATATGTTGTTCAAATGGTGAGGGGAAGTCAAAACCATCCGCACCAGGAAAATGAGCAATGGAGACTATGAAGACCCATGGAATAAGTATTGAGGCCTCTAGTCTTTTTGTACTTTTTTCTTTTTTGCTTGAAAGATTGGGTACTTGGAAGCCTGGATGATGTATCCACATTCCATTTTCATCATATCCCTTGACCTTAACAAATATTCTTTCTTGATCAATGCCTATTTTCTTAAGTGGTTCATGATTGTCTAATATCAATAGAATTAGATCGCCAACAACTTCTTCGATTTTCATCATAATAATTACTCTGATTTATTTTGAGATGAATTTATAGACTGAACCTAAATAATCCACAACATACAATTCGCCAGAATTGTCTTCGCCAAATGAAGAAATAAATAGGGGGGTGTCCTTGCTATTTTCCTTTATAACTTTTCTGATATTGGTGAATGAGTGTGGTTTCCCATCTTTTAGTTTGAAAGACCAAATTCTACCTGTGCAGTAGTCTCCAAAAATATATGTTCCCCATAGAGATTTAATTTTTGAACCTCTATATACATATCCACCAGTAACTGAACAGCCTGTTGCTTCATTATCATCCATCCCAATTAGTGCCCTCATATATGAAGCATTATTTGGATATTCATGTACGGGCATAATAAGTCCTGTAGTATCACAAAAGCCCTCTGGACTATAGCAATGATTTCCTTCCATTGTGCGCCAACCAAAATTACCACCTTTTGATTTTTCCCATGTTGTCCAGTTTACCTCTTCCCAAAGATTTTGCCCAACATCCCCAATTACAATATCATTAGTTTCACGGTCAAAAGAAAATCGCCAAGGATTTCGTAACCCATAGCAAAAGATTTCCTGCTTTTTGTCAGTCTCGTTATAAAAAGGGTTGTCGTTTGGTATTGAATAAGGATCGCCGTTATCAATGTCTATACGCAAGATTGAACCAAGTAGAGTATTTAGATTTTGTGAATTATTAAAAGGGTCACCCCACTTCCCTCCGTCGCCTAGCCCTATATATAGGTAACCATCTTTTGGTCCAAAAGCTAGGTGCCCACCATTATGATTGCCAAATGGTTGAGGTGTTTTGATAATTACCTTTTCAGAATCTTTATCTGCAATATTTATATCTTCTGAGGTTTGAAATCTTGATACGATGGTTGAATCACTTTTATTTACATAGTTAACATAAAAGTATCCATTATTAGGGTAGTCTGGGTGGAAAGCTAGTCCGAGAAGCCCTTCTTCACTTCCAGGAGTTAAGGACCCGTGAACTCTATCCCGAATATCTAAAAATGGTGTTCTGGGCACTTTCCCATTTTTGATTATATGTATCAGTCCTTTTTGATTTACAACAAAAAGCCGATCACTCTCTTTTTTAGGTTGGGTAATATAGAGGGCTTTTTCTGGAACTTTTGCAACTCTAGTTAGAGCAAGATGATTTGTTTTTGCACTTAAGTCAAGACAAAAAAATAATATAATTGGGAAAAGCCTTTTCATTAAGCTTGCACTATCAGTTATTGGTCAGGTTTAAAAAAGCTTCTTCATTGATTATTGAGATTTCAAGCTCTCTGGCTTTTTTAACCTTTGACCCAGCACCAGGTCCAGCCACAACATAATCAGTATTTTTACTAATTGATGATGAACATTTCCCGCCTTGGCTCAGCACTTTCTGCTTTGCCTCTCTGCGACTGAGTCCTTGGAGCGTTCCTGTAAAGACAAATACTTTTTCTGAGAGCGCGTGATTTAAAATATCGTCTTTTCTTTCAATGATAACACCCTTAGAAAAACATTCTTCCACCATCTCAAGATTGGCTTGATTAGACCAAAATACAACAATCTCACTTGCAACTATTGGCCCAATTCCTTCGATTAATTCAAGTTCATTGTTCGATGCAATTCGAAATTTATGCACGCTACTTTTATAATATTTTTCTAATAGCCTAGCAACATGTTCACCAACATTTCTGATGCCTAAACCATATACAAACTTCGCAAAAGAGGTTTTCTTTGATTCTTCTATTGCATTTATCAAATTTTCAGAGGATTTATTTCCAAACCTATCCAAAGATAATAGCTCATGTTTTGTAATTGAGTATATAGAGCTTATAGATTTTAGCAAACCTTCATCCACGAGTTGTTCCACAACCTTTTTCCCTAATCCATCAATATCCATTGCGCCCTTTGAACAAAAATGCTCTATCCTGCCTTTTATCTGTTTGATGCAAGATGTATTACCACATCTTAAAATAGCTTCTCCATCTGATTGATATACTTTGCTCTTACAAACAGGACATTCATTGGGCAATTTAAACAGGGACGATTTGCTTGGACGGTAGTCTGGGATTACTTTAACAATCTTAGGTATGACATCTCCAGCTCTTTCAATAAGCACCGTGTCTCCAACTCTTATATCTTTTCGTTCAATTTCGTCTTGATTGTGTAACGTTGCATTGCTTACAGTTACTCCAGAAACAAATACGGGATCTAATTTTGCTACCGGAGTTAGTGCTCCTGTCCTTCCTACTTGAACTTCAATATCCCTTATTATCGTTGTTGCCTGTTGAGCTTTGAACTTGCCAGCGATCGCCCATCGAGGTGACCGACTTCTATTGCCGAGCTGTTGTCGCATAGGATAGTCATCAACTTTGAAAACGGTTCCATCAATCTCATACGGGATATCATTTCGGAGAGCTTCTAGCTCATTATGATATTTGATAATTCCCTTAGCATTTTTTACAGTTTGAATAAATGGATTTATAGGCAGTCCCCACATTTTCAGAGTTTTTAAAAATTCGATATGTGTTTTAAAAGTATATCCTTCAATGATTCCTGCTTCGTAACAATATATTGAAAGTGGTCTCTTTGCTGTAATAGATGGATCTAATTGCCTAAGACTTCCTGCTGCTGCGTTGCGAGGATTGGCAAATAGAGATTTTCCTTCTATTTCTTGACTTTTGTTGAGCATAGAAAAATCATCTTTGGATATGAACACTTCACCACGGACTTCCAGTAGTGAGGGAACAGGAATTTCATTATTTCTTAGTTTGAGCGGTATCGCTCGTATGGTCTTCAAGTTATGTGTGACATCTTCCCCCTTGTATCCATCTCCTCTAGTTGTGCCATGTATTAATTCACCATTTGAATAGACTAGTTCAACACCAAGGCCATCTAATTTTGGTTCACCAGCATATATGATATTTTGTGTTTCTAGGCTTTTTTTTGATCTTTCATGAAAAGCAGTCAACTCGATATTATCCATTGCATTGGAGAGAGATAACATTGGAGTGCTATGTTCAATGGTTTTAAATGATGTAATGGGTTCGGATCCAACTCTTTGAGTGGGCGAAAGACCATTAAAGAATTTCGGATTTTCTCTTTCTAGATTTTCAAGTTCTTTGAAAAGAATATCATACTCACCATCTGATATGGCAGGTTGATCGAGTACATAATATTTAAAATTGTGGTCATTTATTTTATCCCTTAGTTCGACAATTTTTTTCTCTACGCTCACTTATTTAGCCTTGCTCTTTGTTTAAAATGTTCAACCGGGTCGATGAGCAACTTATCAACGGGTGATAATTCTCCCTTATCGTTTACTGGTGTGCCGTGGACTTCACTTTCTGTTACAATAATGAAATAGTATTGTAGGCGGGTTCCAGGGTGTTTTTTGGGATTATAAATAAATCTATAAATACCTCGGTCTTTAATTAGTGGGAATTCTTGGTAAAATTTCATTGTATTTGTTTTGAAAAAAAGAGTAGCGCTCAAAACTGAATCTCTAGGAATGTCAGTCACAAAATCTAAATTATGAGCTCGAGATTTAAAAAGAGGTTTTGGGGCGCTATGATATAGTCGCTGGTTTTTAAATAGGCCAGGATTATCATCTCGAACTTGGTTTTCTATCTGACCATTTAGAATCATTGGGAGCAAAAAGATGAACAGCTTGTTATTTAATTTAAAATTCATACAATATAATTATCTTTGATTGATATATTAATAGTTTTTGATGGTTAGACAATTTTTTCTCCATTTATTTTCATCATAAGATCTTTCGATGAAAAATTTTCTAGAACATTCAATATTTGTTTCAGCAACAATAGGTAGGATGTCTCTTTCAAAGTGTATAACGAGTATTGAGTGAGTGAAATTTATTTTTGAAATATTTGAAAGTTTGCTGATTGTATCAAAGCCAAAAAGAAGTGCATTGTTTACCTTAGCCGAATCTGTTTCAATCTCTAGCTGGAATACCATTTCATTTGAGTTTTTATAAAACTTGTGCCCAAGCAGACTTGGGCTGCTCTTAAATGATAAAAAATATTCATCCAAGATTTTGGTGACCTGCTTTTCCCCGTAGGTGTTTTCGAGAGCGACTAATGTTTGCAATATTGAAAGTTGGATTAAAATTACTCGAATCATTGCATTGCTATCCTCATGATAATAAATACAAAAAGTAAAAATATCGTAATCCCAAGAATTAATTTTTGGAGTTGCTCAAATTCATAGACAATAGATTTTGCTCTTATTTCATAGTCATTATGTAAAAGAGAATCAATGCCAAAATCCCAAACTAGCGTATCTTTATTTATTCCAGTTGCATTTGTAAGAAATGGTTGCCCGGGCATTAACATTTTAATTGTAAATCTATCATTAAATAGTCCAATTGTATTTCTTAATTTTTTTTCATGGGGGTGCATTGCATTGGAAAGCAGTAGAGGTAGGTTTTTTTTAACGTTAAACGGTTGCAACAACTCAGATAAAATTTTTGTTTTGTCATTTTTTATACGATCTAAAACTTCTTCACTATCTATTTTCGCAAAAAAATTTCTAACGTGGTTTACTAATCGATCATTGAATATAATGTTATTTTCTAATAATGATTTTTGAACAAGGTCATTTAATCCCTTTTTCATGAGAACAGTAAATGCTTCAGGAGCCCAATTAATAGAATCCAGGTTTTCAGATTTGATAGCTGAATAGAGTTTTGGGTAATCTGTCTTTATCATTCTGCCACTAAAAGTTAACTTAAAATCATATTCTGTTTTAAAAAAAGAAACTGATATATCTTTCCAGTATTTATAACCCAGAGATAGGCTATCTTCTATTCTAAATACATATATTGAATCTTCAAGTATCAATTCAGTGTTTTGCTCCCAATTTCCGTTGTCATTATCTAGAATTCTTCTTGGCTTTTGAGTTATTGTAGTAAGGGGATGTATGAAGTCATCATCGAATATGTCTAATGAGTCACCATAGCTATAGAATCTAAAAACTGATTGCCCATCAGGATGAATTCTAATTGAAATTACATTTTCGACACAAGAAAGAGATATAAGTGCAATCAGTAATGACAATATAGATAATCGTATATTCACAATAATAAAAATTAATACTTCAAAATATTTTTTGTAGAGTTGCAATGGGATATACAATAGAAGTAGTTTTGCGACGTGCAAAGTCAAAGTATAACAATGAGATATTTATTTACTTACCTATTTTTTATAATAGGTTTTGTTGCATCTGACTCCCCGAGAACCTCTGTTGTCCGTACCGACTACGGTTTCATAGATTATGCAAATCGGCTGATAGTTTCCAGAGGTACGGCATCAGTTATTTCAAGGACCTCCACGCAATCAGACCTTAAAGTTGTTGAAAAGAATTTAAAGTTATCAAAAGGTGAGGCACGATCTCAGGCAAGAGAGAACCTTTTGGATCTAGTTATGATTGTCAATTTTGACGGGCGAACTGTTGGTGAGTTGATGGTTGATGATCCTCTCATTGAGAGCAGAGTTGAAACACTAGTAGGCAGTGCTTATCAGCAAGGAGAGATAGAATACCTTGAGAGAAAAGAGGTTGCTATTGCTCTAGCTATTAAAATGTCTGGGTTGGCAGAAATTTTAGTTGACGCTAGTGGGCATATGAACGAAAACCTAGCACAATCAACATTTTTAATGACTCGTAATGCTGTCCCGAGAAGTGAAAGGACATCTGGTATTGTGATTGACGCTAGGAGCATTTATCATGTTCCAGCAATGGTGCCTAAGGTTTTTAATGAGAATGATAAATTAGTCTACGGACCAAGACATTACACTCGATCCAGATCTGTTAATAGAGGGCCAATGGGATATGCGCATAATATGGATGATGGTAACGTGAGAAGAAGAGTAGGCGGTAATCCATTGATGGTAGAGGCTGTCACTAGTAGCGATATGGTTAACCTGACAGTATCTAATATGGATGCAGAGCGGATAAGAGATGCTGAAAAGAAATTTGGTGTCTTAACAAATTGCAAAGTTCTTGTTTTATTAAAGTAAGAGTATGGTTTTACTTAGATTCTACGAAAAACCATTATTTTCTATATGAGTTTTAGTTTAAAACTTTGGACTTCAAAGGTCATTCTTTTTTAGAATGACCTTTTTTTTGGAATTTTTTATATAATTAAAAGATAATACAAGATGAATGAAGCAAGATTATTACTTCAAGACGGTAGGTTGTTCAATGGTCATTCACTTGGGCATCTTGGCGATACAGTGGGCGAGGTTTGTTTTAATACCGGGATGACCGGATATCAGGAAATTTTAACAGACCCATCATATTGTAATCAGATTGTTTTAATGACAGCGCCTCATATTGGCAACTATGGTATTAACCCTAGCGATACGGAATCCCAAAGAGCGCAGGTGGCGGGTTTTATCATAAAAGAAGAGACAGTGGTGCCATCTAATTGGCGATCTAATGAATCGCTAGATAGTTATTTAAAAAAAGAGAAGATCATTGGGATTCAAGATATAGATACACGTGCACTTACAAGGCATATTCGTGATAGAGGAGCTATGAATGGGATTATATCTTCTCAGGAAAACAATATTGATATTTTAAAGAAGAAACTAGATTTGGTTCCAAGTATGACAGGTCAAGACCTTGTGAAAAATGTTACTTGCAGTCGTTCATATAGATGGGCTAATCGGGAAAAAGGAAAATTTAAAGTAGCCGCTATTGACTTTGGTATTAAACATAATATCTTAAGATTGTTAGATAATGAGGATTGCATTATTAATGTTTTTCCTTCAGAGACACCCGCCGACGAAATAATGGGATCAGAGCCTGATGGTGTCTTTCTTTCAAATGGGCCAGGGGATCCATCAGCAGTTTCATATGGTATCGAAACTGTAAGATATATCTTAGGCAAGGTTCCAATTTTTGGAATATGTTTAGGACATCAGATACTTGCTCTTGCATTGGGAGCCAAAACTTTTAAGTTAAAATTTGGACACCGCGGTATAAATCATCCAGTAAAACGAATTGAGACTGGCAGTATAGAGATCACAAGTCAAAACCATGGTTTTGCCGTAGATATGGAATCTCTTCCAAATAATGTTAAATCAACTCATATCAATTTAAATGATAATACCTTAGCAGGTCTATCATGTGAAGAACTGTTTGCTTTTTCAGTTCAATATCACCCTGAGGCTAGTCCAGGCCCCCATGATAGTCGATATCTTTTTAAAGATTTTATTGAATTAATGGAAAATGCCAAAAAGAACTGATATAGACTCTGTATTAATAATTGGGGCTGGGCCAATTGTGATTGGGCAGGCTTGTGAGTTTGATTATTCAGGCACACAGGCGATTAGAGCGCTAAAAGAAGAGGGATGCCGGGTTGTCTTGATTAATTCTAATCCTGCCACTATAATGACTGACCCTGATATAGCAGATGCAACTTATATCGAGCCACTGTCTGTTGAATACCTTGAAGAGATTATAAAAATTGAAAAACCAGACGCAATTCTACCAACTGTTGGAGGGCAAACAGGATTAAATCTTGCAATGGAATTGCATAATAAAGGAATCCTTGCCACATATAATGTAGAATTGATTGGTGCACAGGTAGAGGCCATAGAAAAAGCTGAAGATAGAGAAAAGTTTAAAGAGTCAATGGAGTCTGTTGGTATTGATACTGCAAAAGGTGGGTTTGTTAATACTTGGGAAGAAGCAAATTCAATGCTTAATAAAATTAAATTCCCAATAATTATTAGGCCATCGTTTACATTAGGAGGGACTGGTGGGTCAGTAGCATACAATCATGAGGAATTTCAAGATCTTATTGAAAAAGGTCTTCAAGCAAGCCCCATGTCCGAGGTCCTTATTGAAGAGTCGCTGTTGGGGTGGAAAGAATTTGAATTAGAGGTAGTTCGAGATAAAGCGGATAATGTGGTAGTTATATGTTCAATTGAGAATATAGACCCAATGGGTGTCCATACAGGCGACTCAATAACAGTTGCTCCAGCGATGACCTTATCGGATAAAGAAATTCAGAACATGAGGAATTGGTCTATCTTATGTTTAAGAACTATAGGTGTTGATACTGGTGGCTCTAATGTACAGTTTGCTGTTAATCCTGAAGATGGGAGATGTATAATTATTGAAATGAATCCAAGAGTTAGTCGTTCTTCGGCACTGGCTTCAAAAGCAACTGGTTTCCCGATTGCTAAAGTTGCGGCGAAACTTGCAATTGGCTATACACTTGATGAATTAACGAATGAGATCACAGGAAAAACATTAGCCGCTTTTGAGCCAACACTTGATTATGTTGTTACAAAAGTTCCAAGATTTGATTTTGAAAAATTTCCAAGTGCAACTGGGCATCTAGGTGTTCAGATGCAAAGTGTTGGTGAGGCTATGGCTATTGGAAGAACATTCAGAGAGTCGTTGCAAAAAGCTTTCCGCTCTCTTGAAGTAGGGCTCGATGGCCTAGAGGCTAGGCCAATTTCAAAGGATGACCCAGACCTGATTCGTTCAAGGTCATTAGATATGTCCACGTTAAGGTATGCCAGTTGTTTTAGGTTGTTGAAAGTAAGGCAAGCATTTTCAGAGGGTCAGTCTATTGACGCCATATATCAATTAACAAAGATAGACCCTTGGTTTTTACATCAGATAAATATTATATCTAATATGAGTCATCAAGAGCCATTAATTGCATTAAAGCAAAACGGTTTTTCAGATTCTCAAATTGCGCGAGCATTGAATCAATCAGAAAAAGAAGTTAGAAGTTTCCGAAAAAACCAATCGATTTTACCATCATATAAAGTAGTTGACACTTGTGCTGCTGAATTTATTGCGAAGACACCTTATTGCTATTCTACATACGATACAGAAAATGAGATCGAACCACTCAAAGGTAAAAAAATAGTTATTTTGGGAGGTGGCCCAAATCGCATAGGACAGGGGATTGAATTTGATTATTGTTGCGTTCAGGCTGTATTCGGATTAAGAGACCAAGGATACAACACTATTATGGTTAATTGTAATCCAGAGACAGTTAGCACAGACTTTGATCTTGCGGATCGATTATACTTTGAGCCGGTCACTTATGAAGATGTTTTAAATATTATAGAATTTGAAAAGCCTGATGGAGTGCTTGTTCAATTTGGAGGTCAAACTCCACTAAAGATTGCCAATGCGCTTCAAGATGCTGGTGTAAAGATATTTGGGACTTCACCAGTTAATATTGATAATGCGGAAGACCGTGAAAAGTTTGGTTCAATCATTGAGGCGCTCGACGTTAAGTGCCCTAAATATGGGACAGGTAGGACTTTAGATCAGGTGATTGAAATTGCAGAAAATATAGGTTATCCAGTTCTTGCTAGACCTAGTTATGTATTGGGTGGCAGAGCAATGGAGATAGTTTATTCAAAAAAACAACTTATAGATTATATCTCAAGATCAGCAGATGTTACGGCGGGTCATCCAATACTTATTGATCAATTTCTTGAAGATGCATTTGAGTTTGACGTAGATGCTCTTTGTGATGGCGCGGATGTGCATATTGGTGCGGTAATGCAACATATAGAAGAGGCTGGAATTCATTCAGGTGATTCTGCTTGCGTATTGCCTCCTTATAAAATCACAACTGAGGCATTAGAAGAGATAATTAGAATTACAGAGCAATTAGCTCTTAAGCTAAACGTAATAGGGTTGATTAATCTTCAATTTGCATATAAAGATGGTCAAGTTTATGTTTTGGAAGTAAATCCACGCGCTAGCCGCACGGTGCCTTTTGTAAGCAAAGCCACAAATGTTCCTTTGGCCCGCATTGCTTCCCAGCTTGCCGTTGGTGCAAAGCTTGGAGAGTTTGAATTAAAAGAATGGGATCATAGTCCATACGTAGCTGTTAAAGAGGCCGTATTGCCTTTTAATAAATTCCCTGAGGAGTCCATTTTTCTTAGTCCTGAAATGAAATCTACAGGAGAGGTTATGGGAATGTCAAAAACATTGGGCGAATCATTTAGAAAAGCATCCATTGGCGCGGGGACATTAATTCCAGATAGTGGGACCGTATTCATTTCAGTAAATAATGCTGATAAGCTAGATATCATTCCAATTGCTAGAGACTTATCTGAGATAGGGTTTGATCTAGTCGCAACATCGGGGACTGCCAAGGAGTTAGAAAGGAATGGCTTAATAGTCTCATCAATATTTAAAGTTGGAGAAGGGAGACCTAATATTGTCGACGGTATAAAAAATGGAGAAATTAATTTAGTAATTAACACACCAATGGGTGCTCGCGCGAGATACGATGAAGAAGCGATAGGGCGATCGTGTATACAACATGGAATAGTTGCAATTACAACGCTTTCTGGCGCGAGCGCGGCTTTGAGAGCCATTAGAGTTGCATCTAAGAAGATTGAATTAGATTCAATTCAAAATTATCATTCCTGAACTTCCTGTTTGCTTATTCTAAAATAATTCTATAGTATTTTTGCAATTATCTGTTCGATTTAAGATAAATGAACAATAAAATAAATGAATAAGAACAATCTACTAGACCAAATTCAAGATTCTGAGGTATCTGCATCAGAATTAGATGCGGTAATTGATACGAACAAAGAACTCTTTGATCAATTAAATGCAATACCAGAGATAGAGGCTATTGATTCAATTTCTATTGAAGAGGATGAGCATGAGAGAGAAAGAGACAAGCCTAATCCAATCATTGAACTATTTAATAGGGTCCAGGTGTTTTATACCGAGAATGAACTTACTAGATACGCTACCTGGTCTTTATTGCTTATTCTTATTTCTACAAGCGCCCTCACAATTATTGAATATGATATGTTCAATGGCAGTGTTAAAGAACATACAGAGGGGAGTTTTATCTTCGGAGATAAGGAACCAAATTGGTTAGATACTTTTTTTCATACCTTTTGGTGGTCTATTGTAACTTTTACAACCGTTGGCTATGGTGATGTAAGTCCTGTTACGCATTTAGGAAAACTTTTAACAATAATAATTATGTTATTGAATTTTGGCGTTGTCACGTTACTTGGTGGGGCTGTGGCATCTGTATTGGTTGCTCAAAGATTAACAGGAGATGATACCTTGGATGAAAATAAATTTGATGGCCATTTGGTCATTGCAGGCTGGAACAAGACAGTTCCTTCGGTTCTTAATCTTATTGAATCAAATAAAGATTCAGGTTCGGTTGTAATACTTGTAAATGAGATGGATAATGAAGTTATCCAAAGGGCGATAACAGGGTATGAGCGATTAGACATTACTCATATAGCTGAAAATTTCACCCACGAATCCGTTCTAAGAAAAGCCTTTTTAGATAAAGCCGGGACCTTTATGATCCTTCCCGATAGTTCTGGTCTTTTGCCGCACGAAGAACCCGATGAGGATAAAACAGTTCTTACTTGCTTAACTGCAAAGTCCATATCAGAGGCGTGTAATGTGATCGCGCATGTATTAGATGTAGAGAATGTTTCACATTTACAGCGGGCAAATGCAAATGAAATAGTCATTCCGGATGAGCATGTCCCACACTTGCTTGCAAAGCATGTGACAGACCCCGGTGTTCCCCAATTTTTTGATGATTTAATCCTAAAAGAAGAGGAAGATAAAGGTTTGCAAGAGGTAAAAATACCAAAAACCTTAAATGGTCAAACTCACAATAAAATATCTGCTTTCTATAAATTCAAGTATGGCTGGTTACTAGTTGGGTATGCCATTAGAAAAGCTGGGTTTAGTCTTGATGAGCAGATGGGAGAGAGCGGAAGTCCATTGATAAGAAGTATGATAAAAGAACAGTTAGATGGTGCCGGTATTAACTTAACAAGTGATGAACATGTTGTTGTTGAAATAAATCCACCTGATGATTACAAAATAGATCAAAAACATAGCGCACTCGTATTGAGGTAGAAACATGAATCCAACTGCAGAACAAATACAAAAAATCAATCATTTTAGCAAAGTTAACATTGAGTTGTGCGCAAAGATTGCAAGCGCTGTAGATATACAAGAATGTGAGCCCAAAGAACAACTCCTAACAGAAGGTGATACTGGAGACACAATGGTGCTTGTTTTTCAGGGGCAGGTTGAGGTGTCAAAGAACATGATGGTCAAGACAGCAAGTGGTTTTACTACATCTAGAAAACCAATAATTAGGTTAGAGACAACAGACCCCCGTCCTTCAAAAGACCCTGAGACAGAGCCTACAGTTTTTGTTGTAGAGGCACCAGCTTTTGGCATTGGAGAGTTTTCTCTTGTTCTTGATAATGCAATACGTACGGCCCACGTAAATGCTACAACACCTCTCAAATATGGCATACTCAGCTTAGAAGACTTCACTTCAATAGTTAAAAATCATCCAGAGATTGGTGGTGCAGTATATTTTGAGGTCGCAAAATCAGCAGTTAATAATCTAGCGACAGCAAGCGGTGATATATCCAATCTTACTCAGGCATTTTTCTTCGCTCTGACACGATAAAAATTTATTACTTTTGAACCTTAAGTCTCTCACCAGACTTAGGTTTAGCAATGGTCAAATTTAAAGACCATGCCTTAATTGCGTGCTGTATGAGGGTTACTTCATTTTCATGAATGAATTCATCTGCATTTGCTATGTCTACATAGCAATCAACTAATTTTTCTAGGGTTTTAGTATCAAAGTCTTCTTTATCGTAAATCGTATCTAACGAATCATCAAATTGTTTTTGGCGAGCTTCTTCCGTATTCAATTTAATAAACTTATCGGTCGTCATTCCAAAATCCCTATTGAATACCTCATTGTTTATATCAGGCGCAAATAATTTGTAGCTATTTAATATTGCATCTTTTTCTGATTCGTCTATTTCTTGATCGGCAAAAAAGGATATGCATAACAGGGAGTACAGTATATCATGCTCTATTGACCAAGCTACTACATCTTCCTCTTCTGTCATTTCGCGTGCAGATATCTTTCTTTGTAATTCTTCCATTCTTTCTTTATCTGCATCATTCAAGTAGTCGTCTTGCTTCTTGCGTTTCTGCATTAGCTTATCAACTTCAAGCGAAAGGAACTTCACATCTCGCTCTAGCGCCTCAAGCCTTTTGTCCATAAGGCCAAATAATAGTTCTTTGAATGAATCAATTTGATCTTTTTCTGGTGCAAAATATATGTTTAGTGTACCCCTATCGGTATCCTCCCAAAAATGCGGTCCAAAAATAGATAGTAGAAAGCATTGTGTATTTGCATTGGCTTTAAATGTTTTTTCATCGAAATAAGCCAGGTCATCCAGATAGTCTTCTGCGATGGCTGTAGCATATTCTGTTTTCCCAACTGAAAGGTAAAAAAGAGCTAGCCCGATTTGAATCCTGCGCGTGCCATTATTACCACCCAAGACCCCTTTGTCAACTTCATCTTTTGAATAGCCTGGGGGCTTGTCTAGCTGTAATATCATTTTTAAAAGGTCCATCTGGTCTTCATCGGACCATCCTTTTTCATGTATTAAAACTTGGCACTTCCTTAATTCAAAAGTGAGTGTATCTACAACGAAATACAGACCAGGGTTCGCTTCAGCATTTTTATAGATATCATTCGCATAGAATTTGAATTTATCATAGCAATATTTTGCCATGCTAACTCTATCTGCTTTTATATATTCTTGAATCATGTTAGAGTAGTGAAATGATAGATTATATAGGTTTCTAGGTTCATTGTTTTTATAAGCATGCTTTATGGCGAATCTGAATAGAGTATTGAATCGAATATTGACATGGCCTAATATTGTATCATCATTATTTTTGAGACATGTAACACCAATATCAACCATTTCCGCAGGTATGAGTGATGCAATATCAAATCGATCATTTGTGATCATCTTTGTATAGGAACTACCTAGCAGACGAAAGGTCTTAACTTCATAAAATGTTTTTGTATCAGACATTTCTTTATACTGTACATCTGTATAGGTACGAAAAGTTGCATTCGATCGAATGGTTTTGGTAAGATCAAAAAATCTATTGTTGAAATCAGACTTGTTGGTTATGTACAGTTGAATTATTTCACTGATTTCACGGATAATATCAGTCTGTGTCTCTTTGAATTCAGTGAATGCCAACAGATCATCTAATTGGTCGAGTGAACCCATAATCTCTTTTTGGTATTCATCCACAACATCTATACTGTCATCCATTGCTGACTTGACCATTGGTTTTCTCATTTTCAATATAAAACCTTGAATAATAGATGATATAGTCGATACAACGTTGCTCGTTTTTGAGTATAAAAGAATATAGAAAATATATGGGAGTGTAAAAATCGACCCGATAAATAGATAAATGTAGGTGTTTAGCACTGAGCTAGAGACTCGGCCCAGAGGCTCAACGTAGAACATAATCAATACGGCATGCAGAGATGCAATGATTAAGAACCAGACATAGACAAGACTTAGCCAGTCTTTTACAAAAAGATCCATCAGTTTTGGTGAAGATTCTGCAGCAATGGCAATCACAATGATTAACGTTCCTAGGACCATAGCTAAGACTCCACCCCATATCTCTGGAGCAAAGTCCAATGCAATAGTTTCAGGGTTAGAAAGGTCGATGCTTAACTTTTTAGTAAAATATTCTACAATAGATGGGAAGTAGCCATGGAATAGCACATCAGACAAGACCATTACGACCAAAACAACAATAAAAGATATAATGGTTCTATACTTAAACTGGATGCTATTTAGTTTTATAAGCGTAGAGTATATTTTTTTCATTTTTCGACTTTTGGCTTAATTACTATGGTTTTGATTTAACATTATCAATATTACTATCTTGTATCTTAATCTCTATCATTAGAATAGAAAATAAAAACTACGATTTACTTATTATTGAAACAATAATCCATCTAAAAAAAAAACAATGTTATTTTTGAGAAATCTTGCTCTTCTTTGCTACCTATTATAATTTTCTATGTTTACTAACCCACATAGTGATCATATTGACGCATGTTGGTTTTAATAAAACAATTAGTATTATCCAATAATAATAATATAAGGGAATATTATGGCAAACTGGAGTCAGCATCACGATTTGGTCTATGCTTTCGTCTGCGTATCGTTTTTAGCAGATGGTGAGGTAGACGAATCTGAAAAAGAAGCTATGCGTGGTAATGTCAAGGTGATGTTGCCGGACGTGTCCGATGAAGAATACAACTCAATGGAAGCCGAAGTTATCAATAAATTTATTGAACTTGGTGACGAGAGTTCTAGAATGGGGCAGTACGGTACATCTTTGGAAGCTCTAAAGGGACTGTTTACATCAGATGAGGATAGGTACAAGGTAGTAAAAAACCTTGCATACATTGCTCGTGCTGATGATTTCATCCATGAAAATGAGATGGCGATGGTCGAACAAGCTGTTAGTGGTCTTGATATGACAGGAAAGATAAAACTTGTTAAGACCGATTCTACTTTATTCGTAGATCCTACATTCTAAGCATCAAACAAACACCTTACGATAGCCTCGGAGTTTTGATTCGAGGCTATTCTATGGTCATATATTAAAAGTAGGTTATTCATGGAAGAGCACAGAGAGATTAAATCAACTAGAAGAGATACAAGAAACGATCGTAGGGATGAACACAGGCGCGGAGAGCATCGCAGGAAACAAAATATTTCTGTAGATGATGAAAGACGATCAACCGTAGACCAACGAGAGGTCTATCAGCGAAAAGGCAATCGAAGAAGTGGGACAGATCGAAGAGAAGAATTAAAAAAAGGGCAGTAATTACTGCCCTTTTTTATTTTATGTAAACTAATTTACCCTAGCAGAAGTTTCTTTCCATTCCAGAAAGGAAGTTGTTTAGAGAGAGTATGGCACTGTCTACAGCGTCTAATATCTCTTTTTGGTTGTTTTCTGGTTCACTTAATTCGATCAAGAGGTTTCTTACAACTTCACGGTGCCACTTGTCAGCATGCATGTGGACTGTAAAAAACTTTAATGTTTTCTCATCTTTTATTCCATAAAATTTCTGGAGTCCATCTTTTTTAGTTTCAGATATTTCTGGCTGCATTGATTCATAGCAGTATAGTGCTGCTAGTCCAACATGATATTGTTCTGATCTAGATAGGTCATTGAATGTTTTTACAAGTTCTTCGATTTCTTTCATTGCTACTTTATTCTGGACTGTCTCTCTGCTATTTCCCATCCCCTCCGCAAAACGCATCCAGAGTTCAGGATGATTTTCGGGTCCCTTTTCTTCATCAACAAGATTATCTAAAAGGATTTGTCTGGTTTTAATATCATCGCAATTTGAATGAATTGCAGATAGATATCTAGGGAAAGAAGAAACATGTTTGAAATACTGAGCCGCATATTCTTGAATGGTTTCATGCGATAGCTCACCAGCATTCCAGGCCTGATAAAATGAATGATTCAAAAGATGGCCCTCTTCAATTCTGGCATCTAATTGATTGATAAATGATTTGGTTTCCATTAGGGTTGCTCCTAGTGTTAATTATTATAAATACTAAGTATAATATTAAAATACGAATACATTAACTGGAAAGAAGATTAATTAGTTAT
>TARA_Y200000002_G_scaffold90309_1_pt1 | contig 28666 bp, 25 predicted proteins | sample TARA_Y200000002 | Tara Oceans TARA_Y200000002 (sample SAMEA2619388) | marine metagenome | biome: marine biome (ENVO:00000447); feature: surface water layer (ENVO:00002042); material: "saline water (ENVO:00002010), including plankton (ENVO:xxxxxxxx)" | depth 5 m | reverse complement strand
AACAACTTGCCATACTATTGCAAGTTCAACTGGAACCGCCAGCGTAAATGGAATAGGAAGCAAAACTTCAGGAGCTGCAGTTGCTGGAACTTATTATGCAGGTATTCCAGCTGGTACAAGTCATGGAGATGTAATGAACAGCACTACAGCTGGTGACGGAACAGGAACAGACTCAGCAACAGGAACAGTTGATGCTGGTGATGCTTTTTTTGAGTATAGAGAAGCACTTTCGGCACCATTTACTATGGAGGCTGGAAAAATTCCAACAGTTAAAATAGCTTTTGGAACATCAACAGCATTGGGATATTTAGAAAAAGCTGGACTAGCAACCGATTGTACTGGAGCCGCTGCTGCAGACAGAGGTTTTTATGCAAACCGACCTGATGTAGTTCTTACACTTGAGTAATTAACTTACTTTACTAAATCTTGAAGTTTTTTTTCTTTTTCTAAAGCTCTTAATTCTACGTATCCACCTACATGATGTTCATCAAAGAAAATTTGTGGAATTGTTCTTTTACCATTTGATTTTTTAAGCATTATATCTCTTTGATCAGCATCTAATGCTATGTTGATTTCTGTATATGGAATATTATTTCTAACTAATAGTCTTTTTGCAGCATCACAAAAGGCACACATTGGCCCCATATAAACAGTAACTTTTTTCATACTTTATATATAAGTATTTATTTTTTATGTTCCAACAATAAAACCTACAAAATTAAGGTAAATTGATAATTTTTAAACTATTTTGGGCTAATTCTTTAGTTTATTCATTTAATTTAATGTCTATTATATGAAAATAATATGTTTGAAAAATTAGAAGAATTAGCAAAAAATAACAAAAAGATTTCCGATTTTCACATCAGGAGTGGATGGCCTCTTGCTTATAGACAAACAGGAGAAATTCACAAAATTCCTGAAGTTTTAGTTAAGGCACAAGACCTACAAGATCTACTATCTACAAATTGTAACGAAATAGAGATGAAAAGGTTCCAAGATACCCATGAGTTAGACTCATCAGTAACTTTGAGCGGGCTTCGGTTTAGGGCAAATTTTTATAAAACAATTCATGGACCAGCAGCCGTTTTAAGAAGAGTTGAAAGTGTAATACCTTCGATGGATCAATTTGACTTACCGCAAGTTCTTTATGATATAATTGATATGCACAAAGGTTTAGTTTTAGTAACTGGCCCAACTGGATCTGGTAAATCTACTACCCTTGCAGCAATCGTTAACGAAATTAATAAAACAAGAACTTCAAACATAATTACCGTTGAAGACCCTGTTGAGTTTATTCATAAAGATATTAAAAGCATAGTTTCTCATAGGGAAGTTGGCAAGCAGACACAATCCTTTGCCACAGCATTAAAAGCCGCATTGAGAGAAGATCCAGATGTTATATTAGTAGGAGAGATGAGAGATTTAGAAACAGTCTCACTTGCTTTAACTGCTGCTGAAACAGGACACCTCGTGTTTGGAACTTTGCATACGAGCGGTGCTCCTAGCACAATTAATAGGATCATTGATGTATTTCCTCCAGAACAGCAAGCACAGATAAGAGCACAAATTTCTACATCTTTAAAAATGGTTGTAACTCAAAGACTTTTAAAAACAAAAGATGGACAAGGACGTTGTGGTGCTTTTGAAGTAATGAAGTGTACTCCTCCTATACAAAACTTAATAAGAGAATCAAAAATTCACCAAATACCAAGCATCATGCAGACAGCCGTAAAAGAAGGAATGATTACAATGACAAAATCATTGGAGGAACTTGTTAAAGCAGGTAAAATAGATGCAGCATCAGGAAGAGAACAGTAAAGGCTTCACCACATTAGAAGTTATTGTTGTGTTATGTATTGTAGGCATAATATCAGCTATTGCATATCCCAATGTAGATAGTTGGAATACTTCTCGTAAAGTAAGATCATCTGCAATAAATGCTTTGACAGTTTTTGATAATATAAATTCACAAGTTCAAAGAGGTTTATATGCTTATACCCAGGTTTACGTTAATTCAGAGAAAGATGAAGAGACCGGTAACCAAAAATTAATAATCGTGTCCAGAGGCATGACAGCGGATACACTTGCGAATAAAATTTCTGAAGGAGGAGACTTTAGAGATAGTGATGAAAGATGTTACTTAGATCCCACAGAGTGGGATGACGATGGAGCTACTGTTAAGAGACCAGAAGTTATGAAGAAAGAATTTACAAACATCTCTGCTGATTTTATTGGAGAAGCAGCAGTATGTTTTTCAAAGGATGGAAGATGGTATAGTACTTCAGAATTTTTTGCTGATGAAAGTAGTTTTTCTTTATATGGAGAAGGTGGATTTTGTGACGATCCTTTAAGATCTGATGAGTGTATTTATCGTATTGGTTGGTCTAGATTTGGTAATATAAAACTCGAAAAATATAATGCAAAAAAAGGAGAGGAAGGAGGATGGGTTGCTCAATAAAATGAAAAATAGAAAAGAAAAAGGAATGAGTATATTGGAAGCAATCGTTGCAAGCGTAATCGTAGGCATTGGATTCATTGGAATTTTTCAAATGGTTGGCTATGCAGTTAATTCCATTGATGTATCAGGTGAAAGATCGAAAACTAATCATCTAGTTGGAATGATAGCAGAAGGGGTTATTGGCTATAGAGATACTTTAGTAGGTGTAACAGAGGATGAAGAAAAAACATTAATCTACGAAAATGGTAAGGCTTATATGGCAACAGAGGACTCAAGAAAAAAATGTTCAAAATTTGTAGAGTACTATGCAAATTTACTTTACTCAGATTCCCCAGAAGTCTGTGGATCTGATACCAAAACTGCAAGCGCAAATGCAATCAATGTTGCTAAATGTTCCACTACAAGTAAAGAAAATAAACCAGCATTATTTAAAAAGGATGAAAAGTCAATTTGGGGTGCGAAAAGTGCAGCTGGTAATCAAATGCTTAAATGGGAGGCAATTTTATCTGAGGACCAATTGATTAAATGTAAAAGTGAAAAAGACTCAAAAACTATTAAAATGTTTGAAATGTGTCGTTGGACAAAAAACAATTGTGAATTTGCAAATAATGCTATTTTTGATGAAAGAATGTATGTAGGAAGAATCCAATTTAATTTGAATGATGGAAAAAAAAGAAGATTTTTATATTTTCAAGCTGACTACGAACCTAAATATCAAACTAGCATAGGTGGAGACGATGATGAGTTAGAAGGTATGGGTGAATAAAATTAATAAAATTGCTGGAGTTACATTAATAGAGATGCTTATAGGTATTGTCATATCTTCAATAATTATTGCTGCGATGTATACTTCATATTCAATTATAAATAATACTTATTCAAGAGTTACAGATGTTGCTGGTATAAGTAAGTCCGGAAGAGATATTGTTTCTATGATAATGAGAGATATTAGAATGGCAGGTTTTAAATATTATTATGGCTACAATGAAGAGAATGAAAGTAGAAGTTTGGATGTAAGAATTCCAAGAAATGATTATTTAGAATTCGTTGCAGGAGATACATCAGCCACAGAAAAAGACAGCCATGCACCAATAGTTATTTATAGAAATACCCTTGGAAATGTAGTTGGAAAAAAAGAACCCATAGCACCTGGATATGAAATACTTCCAACAACAACAAAAATAAATAATTCATGTTGTGACCAAATTCATATTGTTTTTGGTGATTTTGATGCTGATGCAGATGTTGGTAGTGGTGAACAATACTACAAAAAATATAAAATATCATATTTTGCAAGAGCACTTAGAAGAGATGGGGATGAGTTCTATGGTGTATTTAGATCTAAAAAATATTGGAAACAAAGTTTAAACGAAACCACTGGAGAATGGACAGCTAATGCAAGAGATTGTCCAGGTGATGACTGCTATGAGGGTGAGCTAGTTAGAGAGTACCTTACTGATATGTCTTTTGTTGCTCTAGATAAATTCGGTCAAGTTGTTGACGCAGACCCAAAAGAGCCAGATGACATTTATAACATTAGATCAGTTGATATGACTTTAACTTTTAGATCAGCTACCTCTAGCGGATTTTTTAAAAATCTCAAAGAAGGATCTTCAAGGCAGATCTTATCTCTAGGTAGAGAACCTGAAACATTTGCCGGAGATAAAGCTGCATATAAAAGAGACTCTATTTTCCTTACCATTCATACTAGAAATCTTGGAGCAGCATTTTAATGACTAAAAATAAAGAAAAAGGATTTGCTTTAATATTGTCTATCGTACTCTTAATAGTAATGTCATTAATGGGCGGTTCTCTTATAGTTATTTCTTCTGGCGATCATCAAAGCAACAATAATAGTGATCAATATCAGCAAACCTTTTATGTTGCAGAAACTGGATTGATGGAAGGTGAAAAATGGATTTTAGATAATTATCTTGGACATTGGATGACCAGCCAACCATCAGACAACGCCGTATTAGGAGATCGTCCTGCGGAACCAGGTCCAGCAGCTGATTGGGATGTTCAGAAAGAAATATGGGATGATAAAAAAACTGAATACACTTCAAAAAAACAAGACAGCTATTTTAGACATACATTTGCAAGAGGCCCAGCCTCAAACGACACAACTGTTAAAAGGACTAGCTCAAAATGTTTAATGAGTTTTAAAAATCTTGATACAGATGAAGATGATAACATCAAAATCGTTGGGAGTGGAAAGCTCCCAGTAAAAAAAAGCTTCCTAGATATTGTTGGACCATTGTTATGTGATGGTCCATATTCAGATTGCGTAGCAGCTGGCGGAGAATCAAAACTTAAAACTGATGATGATGTAGTAATAAATGAAGAAGGGTCCGCTACTAAAGTTAGGAAAAAAGCTGTTTTATCTGAATTTAACTTTTTAAAGAGATTCGAGTATGAGTATTTTATTAGAAATATTGGAATGGCAGCATATAGGGATGATGGATCTAGTATTGCAACGAGTGCAAGTAATGTTGACTCACAAGGAACAGCATATAAAATCTATTCTTGCGGAATCTTTTATGGAATAGGAGGCAGTGGAGAAACTCATAATGGTGATATTGAAATTTTAATACCACTTGAGAACGTGATAGTAATGCCAAGCTAAATATGAAAAAAAATTTACTTATTATAACTTTATTTATCTCAATATTTGTAAACTTTACTATTGTGCATTCTGAAGAATGCGACCTTGAATTTGATATAGGAGAGGACTTCACAAACGTTACAAATATATTTGGGCAGCCAGAAATTGATAAAAATATTGAATTACTAGAAGGTGATATCAATAGTGAAAAACTAAATCATGGATTTATATTAACTAGCTTTAAAACTTTGTGCCCGGACTATCATCCGCAAGATACTGAAATTAGAATTCACTCATTAGGTGGAGAAACTGTTCTTGGGTTTGAACTTCTTTCCAGCAATAGCATTTCTGAAATAGATGATAAAAAGTTGTTTCTTTTTTATTATATCCAAGATCATTATGCTAAAGAAGCTGAAGAAGTTTTTGATCCGAAATGGCTAGGAAATATTAGTTGGGAAAAGGGTGATAAAAAATTTTATTATAGCAAAATATTAAAATTTAATGCCCTAATTGTTGAAGAGTTGATAATTACAAATAACGAATATAGAAAGTATTGGTAATGATTAAAGTTAATAGATTAAAAAAATTCTTTTTGTTTTTATTTACGACCTTAATTTTATTTAATCAAAACGCTTTCTCAAAATCATTACCTCCGGGATCGGGAGCAGGGGACGTAAAGGCAAATATATTAATTCTTCTTGATACATCAGCTAGTATGAATGGAACACCTTTTGGTGGAGCGGCAATATACAATCCAAATGATTTAGTTTTGTTAGATGATGGCGATGTAATGGTTGGACAGTCGAATAATGCAGCAATCATAAAGTTTGATTACGCTACAGAAGACTTTGACTCTTCATTTGTTGATCCCGATGGAGATGGAAAAGGGGCAAGGTTATTCCAAGGAAAAAATAGCATGAAATCCTGCGAGTTAGAAACAGGCAATCAGGATAGCAGAGTTAAAACAGTTTATGAAATGGATAAATCCAAAGACGTAAATGGTGTCACTCCTGCAAATAAAGAAGTCATTTATTCGATTTCCCATAGTTATCAAAGTATTGTTGCAATTGATGCAGATGGAGATTGTGTAGAGGTTATTGACCCAACAGAACTTGGAAAAAGAGGAGCAGCTAATGATGCTATATATCCTCTAGGCTTGGATATTAGAACAATAGGCGATAGTGATTACTTAATTGTAACAGGATCAGATTCAATGTGTACAGATTGGAGAAAGATAGGGAGAAAAAAAAGGAAAAAATGGGTTTGTTTTAACTATGACACAACTGAATTTTGGTTTAGCAGAAATCTTTCAACAGGTGTTCAAAAGAATTGTGATCTATCAAGCGTAAGAGCTACTTTTAGAAGTAATTTAAGAAATGCAAGATCAATTTCTATGGATGATGGAAATCATGTATACTATCAAATTAATGGTCAAATTGGTCGTTATCCAATAGAATTAGATGGCGACGGTGTTTACTGCCCAGCACCAGGAGGAGCTGATACTATTTTCCAAAGAAATAGTGGTGGAAATAGTTATAACCTGGTTGCTAGGATGAGCATAGACCCACAAGATGATAGTGTGATGTATGCTACAAGTAACTCTAGCCATACACTTCAAAGATTAGCAATTGGAGGAACAACTATTACTACTTCAGCAACTGTTGGAGTGTATAATACAGCAGCTTCTTCAGCAGAAAGTACTAACTTAGTTCAACCCATAGGGCTTCATGTTTCAAATGATAGAGTTTGGGTTGGAAATGCTAAAAATTCAATTCAAGAATTTGATATTAGTGGCGGCAACATGACTTGGGTCGATGAAATGGGAACGAAAGTAGTAAGTAGAGCTATAGGAGCCAAGAGGGCTATCAAAGCAGTAGTTAATGACAGTTCTTTAACTAGTGGAGCATACTTTGGTTATGGATATTGGAATGCAGGAACAGTAAAAAATGGAAAAGGTGCAAGTGGAAAATGGAAACAATTTTCAGAATATTCTTGTCACCAACAATGTCCTAAGCCTAGACCTACTAAAAAATTCCATAGATGTGGTGATCAATGTAATTATTATAGAAACTGGACTACAGCACAAGCTCACCCAAAAGGCACTTCATCATTATGTGATGATAATTCTTGTTTAAAAGTAGGCATTGGACCTAATACCACCAGTCGTATTGTAGATGCAGTAGATAGTATGAAATTAAGGTTTGGAACAGACGCGACTGCATTTTCTCAACTTGCTTATGAATATTACACCGATGCCGCAGTAAATGTAATAGATGAAGATGCAATAGACGAACGAACTGGTGAGTCTTGTCAGCTTAATTATGTAATTGTTATAGGTGATGGGATGTGGAACCACCATCAAAGAGCAATCGAACAGATCGAATTACTTAGAACTGAAAAAAAAGTGAAAACTATTTTTATTGCATATGGAGGAGGAATAAGAGATAGAGGAGATGAACAATTCCAAGAAGCAGCTAAAGCAGGAAGTTGCGATGATCCAAATTTCGGCACTGATGATCAAACTGATCCAGAATGTAGGCAAAGGATTATAGCTGAAAACCCAGCTGAACTAGTAACTAAATTAAAAAGTGAAATAGAGAGAATCATTGCGAATAGACTTTCTTTTTCTGCTCCATCTATAACAGCAACCATCCAAGAGGGTGGAGATTTGTACCAAGGACAGTTTGAATACGTTAAAGGAGGAGAGTGGGTAGGACACTTAATGAGAAAAGAAGTAACTTCAAATGGTACCGTACTCCATGAAGCAGATGGTAATTGGGATGCAGCAGACAAAGTTAGAGAGCAGGCATTAATGGGAGAAAATGGAAGAAAAATTTGGACTGTTTTACCAGGAGGAGCTGATTACAAAACAAATTATAATAATTGGATAGCTGGCAACAAAGATGAAATCAATCAATTATTCCAAGTCTTAGGAAATACAGTTCAGGATTATCATAAACCTGGTTCTAAATGTGGTGGTCAAACTGGAAACTCCGATGACATTGAAGGATTAATTAATTTTGTAAGGGGTGAAGATTACTTTGTATATGGTGCTGAATGTGATGATAAAGGCCTGATAAGGCAATCCGTGTTAGGAGATATATATCATTCCCAAATAGTTGAGGTTGGGGCACCAAGTGCAAATACATTATACACATCAACAAATCAAGAGGCATATTTTAGAGCAAAAAATGGATACAGGACTTGGGCTAATAGCTTAAGTACGAGAGAAAGAACTCTTTACGTTGGAGCAAATGATGGAATGTTACATGCATTTGATGCTCAAACAGGTGCTGAACGATGGGCATTCGTTCCACCGTTCATTGCCGGAAGATTACCTGAAATGATTAATGACAATTTAAATGGAATTGGTGGAACAGAAAAGGGAGGTACAAATGCAATTTTTGCAGTTGATGGTTCACCAGTAATACATGATATGTATATATCAGGTTTGTTACCTAGTGGAGGTTTTGAAACTGAAGGCACTAAATCTTGGCATACTATTTTAATGGTACCTTATGGCAGAGGTGGAAAAGGCTATTCCATCTTAGATGTAACAAACCCTTTAAAACCACTTCATGTATATTCAGTTTATAATGACTTTGTGCGAAACAAAGTAATGATAGCATTACATGATGGTACAATTATTAATAGCTCAGAAAACCCAGCTCCAGGTTTAAACTTCACAGGTGGAGCTTTAAATGTAAGTGAATCAGAGGAGGCCAAAACTGCTCTATTCAATATTGCTACAGCAAGAAGTACTGACGAAAGCAATCAAGTAGAGGGAGGAGACGAGGTCTATACGGAAAGAGACGCAATTAAAGATTGTGTATCGGACCCTGATTTTTATTCTACAGGGACCAATGCTTGTTATAAAGGAAGACAGTGGACATTTTTATATAATATGCCACAAGAATATATTGATAACCCAGCAACTTTACCCGCTAAAATGATTTTAGATGGTGTGTCTACTAAATTAAGTGTAGTTGCTATTACACAAGAAGCATCATTAGCAACAATCACATTTTCTAATGACTTAGTATTTAATGTTGGTGAAGGAGATAATAAAGCTGATGAAGATACAGATTTCTTTAAAATAAGTATTCCAAACGTAGGAACTGCAGACCCTGTTTATGATTATAGTAGAATGGGTGAAACTTGGGGAGCTCCTAGAATATTTAGACTTCCAATTGAAAGGGAAGGTACAATTGATCAAGATAAATATGTTGCAGTAATGCCAGCCGGCTTTGGAAAAAGTGATGGTGTTGGTTCCGCAGTATACGTTATTGATTTAGAAAGTATGAATGAACAAACTGGAGGTCAATATCCAGGAAAAATAGCAAATGGAGGTAATGGATTAATTGAAATAGTTGATATTAATAATAAATTTACAGACATTGATGGAGACATACATGATAATATTCCGAATTCGGTTATAGGAGATCCAGTCGTAATTACTCCAGATACCTTTAGAGGGGCGAAATGGAGAGGAGCAATGGTTTACGTAAATGATTTTGAAGGAAAAATCTCTAAAATAAATTTAACTAGCGATTTGACCTCAAAAACCTCTGCTTCAACAGCAATTAATTTATTTGATCATACAACTTTATTTTCATTAAATACCAACGAAGAGAATGGTAGATACAGCTTTTTTGGAATGGATGCAGCTTATGGGAGTGATACTAAAAACTTATACCTGTTTGGATCTACAGGAGATTTCTCTGATATAAGTCGTAGATCAAAAGGTATGGATAATATCTTGTATGGAATTAGAGACTTTGATTTTCCAAATTTTAAAATGGTAAATGCTGGCACAGTTGGCAGTATATCAGAAGCAATGAACGCTAGAAGAGTAGATGTTGAATCAGACCCAGGATATGCATTAAGTCCACATTGTGTAAATACCGCTGATGAAACTATGGATCAGGGAGATTGTCCTGCAATTACGAAAGATGCTTGGGTATTTAAATTAGACAAGCCATTTGATAAAAGTATGGATGAAAAGTTAGTCAATGACGAAGGGGAGAAACGATTAACACAAAATAAATATCAGAAAGCTAGTGCCTCACCTACCGTATATAAAGGAACAGTATACTATCCAGTTTATCAACCACCAAAAGGTGATGCAATTTGTGGAGTTGGAAATGCTTACGTTTGTGCGGCTGATGATGAATGTGGTCTTAATACTTCAGAAGATATAGGGTATGCAAGCAAAACTATGGATGCAAACGCTGGTTTTGATGAGGACACAGGTTGTTATTATTTGCAGCCAGGAGTTCTTTCTAAACTTGTAGTCTTCTCAGACAAATTGTTTGCAAACATAACAACCAGTAGTGAAGATCAAAAAGATACTCTTATAAGTTTACTTTCTAATGATGGTAATATCTCTGTATTTAGGGGAAGCTGGAGAGAAAATTATTAATTTAAATATTTAGCCTGAAATAAAAATAAATTATCCAACAGAACATTGTAAACATCGTATAGAATATAATTGCAAGGCCAACAACTGTATCTTGATTTACTTTTTTACGCCATTTTTTTGGAAAAAAATCCAAGGAGTAAGCATAAGCAAATAAAAAAATATTTAACGCAAGTACAATAATGTTAAAGAATAAAAAATTATTCATCAAAATAAATATAATTTAAATTGATCAAAAAATACAACATATATCAAACATCCAGTTATAATATATGGACCAAATGGAATTTGAGAAGACATCTTTCTTGATTTATTGATTAATGATGGAGCAACAATCAGAAGCGCTATAACAGAGGATAAAAAAATAATAAAAGGAATGCAGATCCACCCAAACCAAAATCCAATTGCAGATAATAGTTTTGCATCACCTAATCCCATTCCCTCTTTATTTTTAAATTTTTTATAAAAAAGGATTATTAGCCAAATAATCATATAACCCATAACTCCACCGATTAGAGAATTTATATAATTTGGAAAAATACTTATATCTAAATTTGGATCAAAGGATTTGATAAAGCCAATTATCATTAATGGAAAAGTTAGGACATTTGGAATTATATAATTTTTTAAATCGATAAAGAATATTATGATAAAAAAAATACTTAACACAGCTAACAATAGTGCGGTAATGGTAAGACCATAAAAATGATAAATGGATGCAAAACAAATAACACTTAACAATTCAACAACAAAATATTTATTGTCAATCTTAGACTTACATCCTCTACATTTACCACCTAGAATAAAAAAAGACAAAAGAGGGATGTTGTCAAACCAGCTTATTTTTTTCTTACATTGAGGACAGTAAGACCTATTTACCGCAATACTTTCATTAATTGGCAATCTGTATATGCAAACATTAGCAAAACTTCCCCAAATACCACCTAAAATTATCGATAATATTAAAAACACAATTTAAATTTTAATTTGTGTAGCGAAATGTAAAATTCCATCAATGCAAGCTTGTAACACAATCACAGCATCTTGTATGTGTAGATAAAAACTTGGCGAATTGATAATAATTTCCATGTTGATAAAATATCAAAAAAAAGCTCAAATGCATACATAAAAAATGTTCTTTAAATCAAACAAAACTAATGAAGTAAAAAAAGAAGATACAAGCAGTAAAGATTTAAATATAATTACTCAATTAAATCAAGAGCTAGCAACTACTTTAGATTTAAACGAAACACTCCAAAATGCATTGGAAGTTATAATTAAAAGAATAAATGCACAGGCTGCCAATATTTTTTTAATAGATGATAAAAAACAAGTATTTCAATGTATTGCATCAAAACATCAGGCATATTTGGATGAATATGAGATACCTTTAACGCAAGGCGTTATGGGAAAGGCAATATTACAAAAAAAATGTATTCGAGTAGGAGATGTTAGAAAAGATGTAAGAGAAATTGCAGAGTTTTATTTTGATCTTGATAATAAAACAAATTTTACTACCTATTCTGTTTTATGTGCACCGCTAATTGCTGCAAATGAATGTATTGGTGTGATCCATTGTCTTAATAAGAAAACGGTTAATAAGCTTTTTGAAGAAAGTGATAGAAAACTTTTAGAAACATTAGCAATGCCAGCTGCTCTTGCAATAAGAAACGCGCGTATGGCTAAAGAGCTGGTAGATAAAAATAGATTACAAAAAGAAATTGAAATAGTGGGAGAGATACAAAAAACTTTGTTATCACAAAATAAAAAAGATCCATTTCCTATTTCAGGAATTAACATACCTGCAAAGGTAGTATCAGGTGACTTCTATAATTTTTCTGATCTTGGTGATGGCAAATATGGTTTTGGAGTAGCAGATGTATCAGGCAAAGGAATTAAATCGTCTCTTCTTATGTCAAAAGCTTCTAGCCTATATAGATGCTTAAGCAAGACAATGTATTCAGCAGCAGAATTACTCAACTTACTTAATTCAGAAATTTGTGAAACTGCGGCGAGGGGAATGTTTGTTACGATGCTAATCGGAATTTATGATAGCAAAAAAAAAGAATTGTTACTTGCAAACGCAGGACATGAACCACCGTTAATTCATTCAAAGGATGGAAAATTTTCTAATTATACTGAAGCAGGACCTCCTTTAGGCATTATGCCTAAAATTAAATATAAGGAGACGACATTAAAATTTATGCAAAGTTCAATGTATATCTTTACTGATGGCATTACAGAAATAAAAGATCCCAAAGGAGAAATGTTAGGCGCAGAAGGTTTTCAAAATTATATTAAAAAATATCAATCAACACCAAACGGAGAAAGGCTGAAAGCTATAGTGGAAGATATAGTTAAGTCAGGAAAAATTCAGAAAGATGATATTACAATTGTTGTAGTAGATTCATTAGCATGAAAAGTATGATGATATTTGTTGCAATAATAATTTCTACAATGTTAATTTGGGCAACTTCAAATATATGTAAATATAATTTTGCTATAGAAAAAAAAACAAATACTTACAACATCGTTACTGAAGAGATTGATCCATCTATACCAAGAGCAAAAGTATATTATTATAAAGAATTAAATTGCTCCAATGTAGAATTGGAATGGGACATTAAAAGGGTAATTAAAAATATAAAAACAATTAGCGTGATTGTTTATCAAGAATTTACTACTGATATCAGAGGTGAAACTCTTTAATTATTGATTGAACCTATATTAGGTTATAGTATGCTCAGCATAGGGAGTTATAAAACTAGAATGAGCTTTAAAAATACTAATTCAGAAAAATTAAAAATTGTTTCAATTGAATCAGTTGCACAAAAAAACAAAACGCCTCCAGTCTTTTCAAAAGGTCTATATCAATGGGTTATGTTCGTAATCTCTTTGTACACAAGAGTAAGAGAAAAACTAAAAATAGACTTCGAGTCTTTTGTCATAATTCAAGTAGTTGTTAGCCATTCGTTATATGAAGTAAATAAATCAGGAACTAAGTCATTTTCGGAGCTTCAGCAAGAGGTGGTAGGAATACTCCATAACAAACAAAATAAAAATACAAAGTTAACATTCGCAAGCATTTCAGAAGTTTTGCAGCTACCAAGAGAAACAGTCAGAAGAAAAGTACTTGAGTTGAGCAAAAAAGATATACTAAAATTTGATAGTTCTAATGGTATCAAACTTTCGAATGGTTATAAAAATATTTATAGCGAATTTGTTTCACAGACAACAAATGATTTAAGTTCACTTATTAATAAATGGGAAAAAAGTGGCGCACTAAAAACATTATTAGAATTAAATAAATAAATGAGCAAATTTTTCTACGCATTATATGACCTAGCTAATTCTGCTTACACAATGATTATTATTACATTTGTTACTTCTGCATATTTTGCAAATCAAATAGTTGGTAATCCACAAATTGGTGCAGCTTATTGGCAATGGACTGCAGGCCTTTGTGGAATTCTAATTGCATTAACTGGTCCATTACTAGGAGTGTTAGCTGACAAGAAACCGAATGGAAAAATAAATTTTTTACAGTTATCTACACTGCTTTGTATTATGATAACAGGTTTATTCTGGTTTTCAAAACCAAACGAAAATTATATTTTTTTTACATTAGTAATTTTTTTCTTATCAAATTATTGTTATGAAGTTGGATCAATATTTTATAATTCACTTTTAAAAAAATGTTCTAACGAAAATGATATTGGAAAAACATCTGGATTTGGTTTTGCATTAGGATACTTAGGTTCTGTTCCAATAATTTTAATTTCATTATATTTATTTGTATTACCTGAAAAAACTTTATTTGGATTAGATAAAAATAATTTTGAACATATTAGATTTATTCCAATAGTTGTATCATGTTGGTTTTTAATTTTTTCATTACCAATGATTTATTATTTTAAAAATAAATTTGTCTATGAAAAAAATTATGATAACGCTCCTGCATCTAAAAAAATTTTTGAATTAATATGGAATAATAAATTTACTTCTGTTGGTAAGTTTCTTATTGCAAGAATGATTTATTCTGATGCACTTATTGTATTGATTGCTGGAGGAGGAGTTTATGCTTCAGGAGTTTTTGATTTTACTCAAAGTGAATTACTTAAGCTTGCAATATACGGAAACATTGTTGCGTTTGTCGGAGTTTTGTTTGGTGGATATTTAAATGATAAGTTTTCATCTAAAATAATTATTTTGACTTGTATTGCTGTTTTAACTTGCACAGTAATTTATGGATCATTGATTGCACAAACAAAGAATGAATTTTTTTATAATGTAATGTTCATATCTTTTTTTATTGGCTCCATACAAAGTGCAAGCAGAGTTATGATGACAAAATTACTTAATACATCTGATTTAGGAAAAGGTTTTGGGTTATTTAGTTTTTCAGGAAGAATTACAGCTTTTGCAGGTCCATTGACCGTTGGAACTATAACTTTTTTATATTCACAAAGAATTGGTTTCTTGTCTGTAGCAATATTCTTTGTTTTAGGATTTATTCTTATGCTTTCAGTAAAAAATGTATAAAAAAAATAAAATACCACTTTAAATTGTATAAATTACATTTTTTTCATGAAAAATTTTAGTTTCCAAGTTCAATTATAAAGATAATTTGTTGAAAAAATAATTTTTCAAGATAAAGTTATATTTTTTTGATTTAAAATATTAATCTAACACAAAAAAATTTTACTCTAACACAAAAATAAAATAAAAAGTTGAAAATTCAAAAAACCCAGTATTTATTGACTTTTCTTGAATTTAAAAAAATAAATTTTCTCTAACACAAATCAGAAAAAACTCTAACACAATCCGAAATTATCTTTTTTTTTAATTTGTGTTAGAGAATTTTGAAATAAAAGATAAAATCTTTTTTAATAATTTTTTTTAAAATTTGCTATTATTGTTGATTTATATAGCTTTTTTTATATTTCAAAAAAAAAACACCCAAAATAGGCGTACTAATTTATATTTTGTGTTAGACTTTTTGTTAAATTGTGTTAGAGATTCGTTGTATGGTTAAATAGAAATAAAAATAAAACTTATGAGCGAAGACGAAGATAAAAAAAATATAAACGATAGAGATTCTAGTACTAGTGAAAATCAATCTGAAGTAGAAAAATCTTCACTTGATTCTGATCCAAATCAGAGTACGGAAGAAAATCCACAAAATAATCAAGAATCGCAACTAGAAAACGAAACAAAATCCCCTGTTGAATCACAAACTACCGAACAACAATTTCAAGCTAGCGAAAACACAATTCAGACTAACGTTGAAAATGAAAATGGAAATAACAAGAAGAATGATCACGAAGTAATTCATAAAAAAGATGGAAGGTTGCATATTTATGTTCGTCAAGACAAATACAAGGGCGAATTAAAATCAAAAAATTGGGTTGGAAGACTTTATCACGATGGAAAACAAAAAATTTCTTCCTCAGGAACACCAAATTTAGAAGAAGCAATTCCAATTTTAGAAAAATGGTTTGATGATGTTGTTTCTGGAAAAGAAAAAGAAATTCAAGAGCAGAGTGTTACAACTGAAAAAGTATCTTTAGAGTCTGAAACTTCAGCTCAAATTGAAAATGTTCAAGCAACAAATCAATCGACTACAACAACAGAACAAAAAATTGAGTCGACTAATTTAAATCAAGTAGTTGAAGATGAAACGGAAAATAAAAAATCTAAATTTTCTTTTATAGATAATTTAAAAAATATTAAATTTAAAAAACCAAATTTTATTAAAAAAGGTTCAGACTCAAAACCATCTTTACAAGCGAGTGAATTTTCAAAAAAAGTTGGAAATTTTTTTAAATCTAAAATCGGAAAATCAGCTGTTAAGGGAGAAGAAATTGTTGGAGTAGAAATTTCAAATAAAGAAATAAGGTTAGCTCAAGTATCAACTAATAAATCAAACCAATGGGTACTTGATAAATTTTATATTCATCCAGTAGATCTACCAGATGACGCAAATGTTTTAGACAACGGAGATAAGTTAGGAGCTGAACTTTCGATCGCATTACAAAAATCTAAAATCAATACGTTAAATGCGGCAATTGCTATTCCTGTTACCAGTGCCATTATTCGTGTAGTAACGGCTCCTTTAATGAAAGATGAAGAATTGCAAAAAGCAATTGAAACAAATTCACTTTGGGAAAATCTTGTTCAGCTAACTGATAACTTAGATGATTATTCAATATTTCATCAGGTAATAAATCGAAACGAAAAAGCAAATACAATGGATATTTTATTCGTTGCCTCAAAATTAGCAGATATAAATAATTACACTTCAATAATTAAACAGAGCAATCTTAATCCAGTTATAATTGATGTTAAATGTTTTGCACTTAAATCAGCAGTAGATCAAATAAATCAAATCTCAAATAAGGTAGAAGATGCAAATCTTACAGCTGTTTTGGAATTTGGTTTAGACGAAAATTATTTAATGATTTTATACGATAATAACCCAATAATTACCGATATATTTCTTAGAGGCCAAGATAGAAAAATATTATTAGAGTCGCAAGATATAGAGGAAAAAGAAGCATTAGTAAGAAGATTTATAACCCAAGTAAAACAGGCTGTTCAAGACTTTGAGACCAAATATGAAAGAAGAATTAGAAATATAAAAGTTGTCTCTGATTTAAAAAATGTTGAAGACTTCTTATCTAGTTTTAGAAAAAATTTAGTTAACGTTGGTTTTAATTTATTTGATCCAATTGATGGATTGTTAATTCCACAGCAAAATAAAGAAAAAGTAGACCTAGCAAACAGATCTTATTTATCTTCAGTGATTGGTCTTGCATTTAGAAAATTAGACGTATTTGGTTATTATAAATTTGTAACTGCTGTCAAAAACATAAATTTACTTCCTAATAGAAAAGGAATGATCAAAGAAAAAAAGATGAAAGCTTTTTCAACTTTTGCTTTCAAGGGAATTACTGCTGGAATTGCAGCCATATATTTAATTCTTTTTGGATTATCATTCTGGAACATTCATTCATATAATAAGAAGCTAGTTAACTACAGCAATGTAATAAAAACACATAAAGCTAAAAAAATTGAGGAAAAGAATATTAAAAAAGAATTAGGTTTAATTACAAAAACTTTGCAATTAAGTAAAAGCTTGAAGTCAAACAAAAAAGCCAGCTATAGAGTTTTAGCGCAAATTGCTATGAGCGTTCCAAAAAGAATTAAATTTAGTTCTGTTGAATATAACGGAAAAAATAGAGTAGTTATTAAAGGTCAGGCTGCAACTGACCAAGATATTTTAAAATTAATAAATAATTTGGGATCACAAGAATTAGTAACACAAGCCTCATTAGGAAAAATGAACTATAAAGGAAAAGCTGGAAGCTCCGCGGATATAAAAAAGAATTTTACAGTTTTAATTGACGTTAAAGGATAATTTATGGATTTAAAAAATATTAAATTTGATTTGAAAGACATTAATATTGAAAGCATTAAGTCTAAAATTCAATCGATAGATAAAAAAATATTAATTAAATTTGGAATTGGTTTTTCATCAGTAGTTGTTTTTCTAATTATTTTTTACGCAGTTCTTAATCCAATAGTAAATAAGAAAAAAATTCAATTAGAAGATATGCAAAAAAAACAGGCTGAAATTAAGAAGATGAATAAAAAGATTTCTAGCAGCAAAGCTAAGATAAAAAAACTTACTCCTCAATACGAAAATTTTTCTACACTATTTCATAGTAAATCTGAGGTAGAGGGTCTTTATGAAACTTTAAGTGAATTTGCTGGCACAAATAATTTAGTTATATCTAAAATTGAAAAAGGCAATGCAAGACCAATAACCAAAGCATCAGCGATTGCGTCTACTGAGAAAAAGAAGAAAAAGAAGAAGAAGAAGAAAAAAGTCGATACAAAAGTAAAGAAAAACATTGCATATTATAAAATACCAGTAAACTTTGAAATAAAGGGCAATTTTCTAGGATATATCAAGTTTAAACGCCAGGTGGCCATGTCACAAAAAATGTTAAATTTTGACAAAGAAACGATTAAAGTGATAAAAGGTGATACAACCAGTACGGTAGTTGTAAATGGTACTTTAACAATAGTGGGGTTACCAGATGAATTTTTTTAGGCTCATAATTTTAAGTTTATTAATTTTAACTTTTTCACAAAAAGTAATGTCAGATAGTCATGATAATAATATCCTAGATAAGGCAAAAGAAATTAATAAACAAATAAAAGAGAAACAAGCGTCACAACAAGAAAATATAAAAAACGAAACAGGGTCACTTAATATTGAGGAGGAACCTCTTCCGCTGAACGATCCATTCGCTGGAGATGCATCTACTGCAAGCGATATAGTCACAGAGGCAACACCTACATCAAGTGCAGTTAAATTAAGATCTTATAAATTAGTTGGATCATTTTCTGCGAAAGATAATAGTTTCATTACATTAGTTGACGACAATGGTGAATTTATGACTTTAGAATTGTTTGAAGAAGTTTTAAGTGGAGTAAAACTTGTAGATGTAAATATTAAGCAAGCTGTTTTTGAAAAAGATGGAGACAACAAATACATAATTATGAATTTTAAAAACCAAATAAAAGAGGCAAATGAATATTAAAAATTTCAAATTTTTTATTTTATTGAGCTTTCTTTCAGCTCTACTTTTAAGTGGATGTACTTCAGACGGAAAGTTTGGGATAAAAAAATTCAAGCATAACACTCCTCTTATAAAAGAAGATATTAAGAAAAAAGGCAGAATTGAAGTAGACAAAACTGCAGAGATGGGACCTAAACCAGCTGAAGGAGATGTAATTAAACTTGGAAAAAGAAAACAAATTTCTTCTCAAAAAACGAGAAATTATTTATTAATTGGAGATGAATACAAATTATTAAAGCAAAACGTTTCATTTAAATTCCAAAATCTTGATTATAGAACTGCAATTGAATTAATGGCAAAAGCTGGTGAAATAAATATTCTCATTGGAGATGAGGTTGCTGGATCAGTTACTGCGCAACTGCTAGACATTCCATGGGATAAAGCTTTCAATGCTCTATTAGATTTAAAAAATTACGCTGCAGATTTTGATGTACAAAGTAATCTAATAAGAGTTCACTCTCCATCAAATTTGACTCAACAAGAGTCTACAAAATCAGCAAGAGCTTCAGCTGTTAGAAAAAAAGTTGAATTAGAAGATTCCGTAGAGCCATTAATTTCTGAAATATTTAGACTTTATTATATAAGTCCCGCAGAGGCTAAAGCTACTTTAGATGAATTATTTAAAGCAGTTGATGGAGGAGTATCTTTAGTTCAAATTACTGAGGAAAAAACTACAAGATCAATTATTGCTAGAGGAAAAGAAAAAGATTTAGATGTTGTTGATAAGATAATTAAAGAAATTGATGTAAGAACCAAACAAGTTTTAATTGAAGCTTTTATTGTTGAGGCAAACTCTGATTTTGAAAGAGCTTTGGGTACGAGACTTGGAGGATATTACAAAAGACAAAATGATGTAATAGGTGGTGTACAAGCTGGAACAACAGGAGATGCTGGCATCGGAGCAGGCACAGCAGCTTTATCTGGAACGACTGACTCTTTAACAGATTTTACAGCAGCTGGTAAGACAAGTGGTATTGGTATATTAAGAAAGACAGGTTCTGCAGTTCTAAAAACTGAAATAACTGCACTAGAGTCACAAGGAATGGGTAAAACAATATCCAATCCAAAAATATTTACATTAGATAATCAGGTAGCAACGATTACTCAAGGTGAAGAAATACCTTATGCATCTAGTTCAGCTGAGGGATCAGATACTTCCTTTAAAGAAGCAGCTTTAAAAATGACAGTAACACCAAGCATAATTGGTGATGGTAATGTTCTTTTAGATATTCAGGTAAATAATGATACACCAAACAGATCTAATCCTGGCGACCCTGCAATCAATAAAATGGAAATAAGCACCAAATTGCTTATAGCCGATGGAGATATAGTAGTAATTGGCGGAATTAAAAAGAACCAATTAACTAACAGCAAGCAACAAACACCCGGAGTAGGGGATATGCCTGTTGTAGGAAATTTATTTAAAGGAAAATCAAAAACTGATAATATGGATGAATTATTAGTGTTTATTGCACCAAGGATTTTATAGATGTTAAAAATAAGTAGAGAAAGTGAAATTAATCTTATCAATGTTTTGATTGATAATGATATTATTTCAGGAAAAGATTTAATAAATATAAAGAAGGTTAGTACTGAAGGAAACAAATCCCAAATAGATGCGGTCTTTGAACTTAAGCTTACAGATGAGGAAAAAATCCTCGATGTATTAGTTAAAGAGCAAAGTCTAGAAGTTGTGGATCTATCAAAAATTCAAATTAGTGATGAAGTAAAAAGTGTTCTTCCTTCAAATTACATAAATGTAAACTTTGTAGCCCCTTTCAAAGTTGAAGGTAAAACACTTCACATTGCTATCTCTGATAGTTCTAAACTTGGTCTTATGAGAAACTTAAAAGCAATAACTAAGAAAAATATAGAATTGCATGCTGCAAAAGTATCTCAAATTTCTCAATTTATTGAGAAACTTCTATCTGAAAGTGGCGACGTTACAACAGCAACAATTAGAAAAGAAAATACAGAAAAAACTAAAACTTTTGACTCTGATTTAGGTGATGCAGGTGAAGTTTTAGAAAAAGCTCCGGAAGAAGATATAGAAGCAATCGAAAATGAGTCGGAAGTTATAAAATTTAGTACAGCTGTCGTTGCGGAAGCAATTAAATCAGGAGTTAGTGATATTCATATTGAACCTTATAGATTTAGTTCAAGAGTAAGATATCGGTTAGATGGAATGCTTCAAGAACAAGAGCAATATAAAAAATTTCTTCATGATAATTATGGAGCAGTTGTTACAAGATTTAAAATAATGGGAAAATTAGATATTGCCGAAAGAAGACTACCCCAAGATGGAGCCATAAATTTTAAGATAGAGGGGAAAGTGGTCGACTTAAGATTATCTATTTTACCGACTGCAAATAATGAAAGAATTGTAATGAGGGTTTTAAACAAGGATGCTGGTGATATAACTTTAGAACAATTAAATTTTGAAGACGTTGATTTACAAAATTTAAGAAAAGCAATTCATGGAACTCAAGGGTTGATACTTGTTACGGGACCTACTGGATCAGGTAAATCAACTACACTTTATAGTATTTTAAAAGAGGTAAGCAAACCTCATCTAAATATTTTAACTGCTGAAGATCCGGTTGAATACGAGCTAGATGGTGTAGGGCAAGTACAAATTAAAGATGATATTGGATTAAGTTTTGCTGCTGCTCTTAGGTCATTTTTAAGACAAGACCCAGAAATTATACTTGTTGGAGAGATGAGGGATAAGGAAACAGTTGATATCGGTTTAAAGGCTGCGTTAACAGGACATTTAGTATTTAGCACTTTACACACTAATGATGCTCCAAGCACAATAACCAGATTACAAAACATGGGAACTCCTGATTATTTAATTAGTGCTGCTTGCCAAATGGTTTTAGCACAAAGATTGGCAAGAAGAACTTGTAAGGATTGTAGAGTTCCAGATGATGATGTTAATCCAAAAGTTTTACAGGATTTAGGATTCACACCAGAATTAGCTTCAAGAGTAAAAGCTGTAAAAGGAAAAGGTTGCCCTAAATGTAAAGATACAGGCTATAAAGGAAGACAAGGTCTTTATGAAATCTTAGTAGTTTCAAAACCAGTTAAAGAAGCAATACTTAGAAAAGCTACTACCCCTGAGTTAAGAGAAATTGCGATAAAAGAGGGCTTTCAAACCATGCAAGATATGGGAAAAAGATTAATTGCTAATGGAGAGCTTAATTTCAGAGAGTATGAGCGTGTTTTGTCAGCATCATAATTATTATAAATAAAGAGCAATGGAAGCATTCACTTATAAAGGTATTTCAGAAGGTAAGTACGTTGAAGGGGAAATTGAGGCTATTAATCAAGAAGAAGCATCCCATAAGCTTAAAGAACAAAAAGTCATAATTACAAACCTTATAAGATCAAAAAAAAAGAAAGGTGAGAAGAAAGCAAAAGCAAAGGGTGGAGGCTTTTCTTTTGGTAAGAAAAAAGTAAAAGTTGAAGATGTTTTGATTTTCTCAAAGCAATTTGCAACTATGGTTAAAGCTGGTTTGCCAATTTTAGAAGTTTTAGCAATGTTAAGAGATCAACTAGAAAGCCCAGCAATTAAAGAAGTAATAGAAGACATAAGAAAAAGTCTTGAAGGTGGTGTAACATTATCCAAATGCTTTGAAAAATATCCTCAGTATTTTGATAACGTTTATTGTAACTTAATAAAAGCCGGTGAGGCTAGCGGTAAGCTAGATGTCTTTTTATTAAAAATTGTAGACTCTCTCGAAAAAAAGGAAAAGATTAAAAAGAAAATTAAATCAGCCTTGATGTATCCAGCAATAATGTTTTCAGTTGCAATTACTGTTAGTGCATTTATGTTAATTAAAGTTGTACCAGTCTTTGCAAAAATGTATGCAGGAATGGGTCTTGATTTACCAACCCCAACAGCGGTCATTATGTCAATGAGTGACTTTTTAAGAGGAACTGGAGGTTTGGTGTTATTAATGAGTATAATAATTTTTATTGTAGCATTTAAATATCTTACTGCAAAAAATGAAACTATAAAATACAGATGGCATAAGCAAGTTTTGAAATTACCGGTTTTTGGAGATTTAATATTAAAATCATTGCTTGCTAGAATCTCATTGATTATGGGAAACCTTAGTGCAGCAGGTGTAAATTTATTAGAAAGTATTGAGATTGCAAAGTCAGTGAGTAGTAACGTAGTAGTAACCGAAGCTTTAGAAAATGTTAAAAAAGGTGTTTTTTCTGGAGACACATTAACAAAACTATTCTTGAAAGAACCTTTATTTCCTCCTACGTTTAGTCAATTGATTTCGGTTGGTGAACAAACAGGACAGTTAGATGAAATGTTTAATTCAGTTGCAATGTATTATGAAGAAGAGTTTGATGGTGCAGTTGATAACATGTCTAGTTTAATTGAACCGATAATGATAGTTTTTATGGGAATTATGATTGGTGGATTAATGATTGCGATGTACTCTCCAATCTTTAACGTTGGAGCGTTAATAGGTTAAATTTTTTTTGTAAGCACTAAGTGATTTACCCATTCCTTTTGATCTTTTTTAAAAACAGCAGCATCCATAATTTGCTTTATGAAAAAAGTTCCAAGACCACCAGGTTTAATATCATCTAATTTTCTATGTTGAATATTTTCAGGTATAACTGCTTTTCCTTTGTCAAAAAAACCTATTTCTAGATCATTATCTTTAAGGGAAATTTTAATTTCCATTCTATCATTAGTTTCTCCAATGTCTTTATACCCGTGCTTAACAATATTCTGAGCAGCTTCTGCAATTGCTAGTATTAATTCATCTTTTTGATCTTGAGGTAAATTTATTTTATCAAAAACTTCCCTAGAAAATGTTCTTACATCTTTTAGGCTAGCGCTACTTACAAGAAAATCTTTAGACTCTTCAATGTTCATTATTCTAAGTTTAAAATCTGTTCAAGTTTTGCCATCATAATTACTTTCAAAACAGATTTACTTACCTCTTTTACTATGACTTTAGTATCATTCTCCAATGCTTTTTGGTGACTTTCAATTAATACAGAAATACCTGAAGAGTCCATATAAGACACATCCTTTAAATTTAGATGAACTTCTTTACCAGACTCTACTATAGGTAAAATTACCTCTTTTGCTTTTTCAGTGACATCCATATCAATTTCACCATTTAAAAAAACGGTGCTGATATTTCCTTCTTCAGTTACTTTATAAGACATAAATATTTAATAAATTTTAAGACTGATAGCACAAATAAATTGCAAAATGTATATTTTTTACCCAATATGGGTAAAAATATTTATTTTTGTTATATTATTTGACATTTATAAAGTGTTTACTTATTTAAAATTATTAATAAAGATTAAATTATAAAAAAAAAGAGGCAAAAAATGAAAAATAATAAAGGTTTTACTTTAATAGAATTATTGGTTGTTGTTGCAATCATAGGTATTTTAGCTGCGGTGGGTGTTGTTGCTTATAATGGATACACTGAGGCTGCTAAGAAAAATGCATCAAAAACCATTCATTCAAACGTAGTTAAGTTATTAGCTGCAGAAACAAAAAAATGCAGTTTGGGTGATAGTAGTGCAGAAATTTTAAAAGATTCTTCTGGATCAAATGGTATGACTTGTTCAGATTATACATCTTCAGTAAACAGTACTTCAGCAGGTGCAGATGTTGCAACTCATGTAGTTGACAACAGTATAATGGGAGACAAAAATCCTTTTGACAATTCATGCGCAGCGGTAATGGCTGCAAGCGGTGATGCAGAAGAAGCAGCAGATGCAGCATCTGATAGCGATTGTGGTTCAAATGATTTAGGTTACACACAACTTGACGGTGGATCCGCAAATGCATTAACAGTGACCACGACATACGACAGTGGAAAAACATTATCAGATCAAATTTCTTTAGAATAAATATTTAAAATTATATGACCAAGAGCTCGGGATTTACTTTAATCGAGCTCTTGGTCGTTATTGCTATAATTGGAATTTTGTCTGCAGTCGGTGTCGTATCATATAATGGATACGTAGAAGGTACTAAAAAAAAAGCGGCTGAAAATGTTTTAATGCAAATTGGTTTGGCACAAACAGACCATTACGCAAATTGTGGCTCTTATTATTCAACAGCAAATGGTTATTGCGAAACTCCTGCGTCTGAAAGTGCTTGCTCTCCAAGCGATTCAACAACAAAGACTTTAGGAGAAGATTTATTTAATAACGAAGACTATATTGGTGAAAATATCGGATACTATTTTTGTTCTTATTTACCGACCGTAACTTCTTACAAGGCAATAGCTAAATCTGGTTCATGTGAACTTAGTATTGATGATTCCGGCGCAATAGATAAAAGTGGTTGTTAAACAAAATCTAAAAATTAAGTATTAAAAAATAACTGAAAATCCTAAATAATTTGATGTTGTTGTAAAATTGTATAAATCATAGAATATTTTGTTAAAGTTATTGTAATTTATATAAAAAATGAAAAAAAAGATCAGAAGAAAAGTTGGTTCAAAGAAAAGAATAAACCATCCTAAATCTAAATCTAATTTGAATTTAGGGATTTATGGAATATTAGCTTTTTTTCTTTTAATAGGATTATTTTCTGAAAGTGTACGATCTGTGCCTGCCGGGGCTTTTAGTGAATTATCCTTGGATAAAAATCTTAAATTAGACGATTTAAATTCTCAATTAATAGAAAAAAAAGTTCTTAACGCTTCTTATATTAAATCAAGTAAAGTAGATAAAAAATTTATTAAAAATGAGGAAAAAATTGAAATTATACAAGAACAAGTAATTCAAGATTTTTCAGAAACACCAAAAAATGATAAAATAATTGTAGCAAAAACTCCCGAAATTCAAATTAAAAATAGCGAAGAAGTATTAGCTGAAGAAAATAAAATTAAAAAAACGACTTTAGATATAAAAAAAGTAGAAGAAAAAATTAAATTAGCTGACACGAGTACCACCACTATAACTGTTGATGGAGAAGAAAAAGTTATTGCTGGTTCTTCAGATAAAAACATTACTTATATGCAAATACTACAAAAACCCAACGATTTAGACTTAAATTTAAAATATGCACAACAACAAGGAAAAATTGGTAACTACAAGCAAACCATTTCAACACTAGAAAGATTAAATATGATCTATCCAGACAATATTGAAATAAAATTATATTTACTCTCAGTTCTTGTTCAAGCGGACTCACCAAATAAAGCGTTAGGCATTATTGAGGAAATTAAATCAAACGAAGAAGTAACAGAAGATGATTTAGCGACAGTTAGTGAAATCGAAGAAGAGATGAAAGCAAGAGGAGCCCCAAAGTTATGGAATTTTTATGCTGATATTGGAGTAGGTGGAATACAAAATAATAATGTTAATAGCGTTTCAAAAACAAGAAGACAGTTTAGTTCTGATAGCATAATAGGATTTAATACTCCAATGTTTGACAGAACATACACTGGAAGTTTGGGTTTAACAGCCACAAGGTCTATAGGAGAGGCTTCATCATTTATTATAAATACAAGTTTTACCGACTCTAGACAAAATCAAGAGACAAGTGATGATTTTGAAAGTTACGGATTGATGTTAGCCTTAGATACTTCAATTGGAAACCAAGGTTTAAGTCCATACTTAATGTTAAACAAAACTGATTATCAAGACGACGCAGATAGCTTTTCGTTAATGGGAGGTTTAGGTGGATCTTTTCCAGTAGGAGAAAAAACTATGTATAGTTATGGTTATTCTTTTTCAGACTCAAAAGGTAATAATAATTCATCTGATACTACTGCTGATGCAACAAACGCATTTGGTCATAGTATTACTCTTGGTCACGATTTTATGTTTAATGATATAATTTCAACATCTTTAGGGTCAAGCGCCAGTATTTCAGAAGCTAAAGATGGTACAAATGACTTTGTTACATACGACTTTAGCTTAAGAGTAAACTTTGCATACCCATGGGCATATATTTCGGTTGGAAACGGATTAAGCTTTAATGATTATATTCATGTAGACACAAGCACAAGTTCAGACAAAAAAAGATCTGATGTTACCAACACTTTTGATTTAATGCTTACAAAAGCAATTGGAGATTTTCTACCTATAATAGACCCAAAAAAGAATTTATTTATTAATTTAGCTTATGAAAAAGTTTTCTCAGAAGCAAATATGATGAATTACGATTATATCTCCGATTCTGTTTCTGTGAGCTTATCGAAATCCTTTCAGCTAAACAGATAATTTGATTAAATATTAAGCTTTTGTGAATTCATTTAGTGAGCATAAAACAAAGGATTGCATTAAAATTTCAAATATAATGGCCCAAAATAAGCAAAAATATTCAAAAAATACTTTGATCAACATATTTATGATATATATAGTTTAAATATGAAGAAAATTTTGGCACTTATTATTGGAGCAATATTCACTTTAAATTTTTCATATGCTGCAGAAAAATTGAGTATTGAGAAGCAACTAGTAGGAATAGTAGGCGCAACATCAGGTAAAGTTAAAACTGAAACTAGAGATTTAAAACCTGGTGATAAAATTTATTTAAATGAAACGATTTACGCAGCAGAGGGATCGGGCACACAAATATTATTACTTGATCAATCAACTTTTACAATTGGATCAGACTCTGAAGTTGTAATGGATACATTTATATATGATCCAGCTACAAACGATGGTAAAATAGTTGCAACTGTAAAACAAGGAAGTTTAAAAGTCATTTCTGGTTTAATCAGTAAAAAAGATCCAGAAAGCCTAACCGTAGAGGTACCCGAAGGAACTTTAGGATCAAGAGGTACAGAATTTCAAACTATAGTTTCAAAAAAAAGAACAGATACTTTATTAATCGGACCTGGAAAAAATAATACATTAGGATTAAGACCAGGAGCAGTTTTAGTGGGTAATAAGTTTGGAAATACAATGTTGAATAATCCATATAGCTTTTCAAGTATGAAGAATGGTCAGGCTCCAGGAAAAGCAAAACAAATTACAAAAAATCAATTAAAGAAATTTAAAAAGAAAATGAAAGCTTTAAGAGTTGCTAAGGCAGATGGAGCTTCGAAAGAAGAAAGAAAAGCGCTTAGAAAAAAAATCAGACAAGATTTAAAAGCGCAAGGATTTGAAAAAGAAGAAATCAAGGCAATTATAAAACAAAATTTAATAAAAGATAAAGAACAAAGAATTGTGTTACTGCAAGAAAGAGGTGAAGATCTTTCAGATATTGGTATCGATGAAGGTATGGTAAATGAGGAAATAATTGTAAATGAAGAAGTGGATACTCCTGAAATAGACATCACTCAGCCAGAAATTGAGAAAATTGAACCTGCTATAGAGAAAAAAGATAAAAAAAAGAAAAAGAAAAAAAATGTTAAGAAAAAGAAAAAGAATAAAAAGAAAAAAGCTGTAAAGAAAAAGAAAGAGAAAAAGAAAAAAGCTGTTAAGAAAAAGAAAAATAAAAAGAAAAAAGCAGTAAAGAAAAAATCATCTAAGAAGAAAAAAGCAGTTAAAAAGAAAAAAGCAAAAAAGAAAAA
>TARA_Y200000002_G_scaffold298248_1_pt1 | contig 29558 bp, 26 predicted proteins | sample TARA_Y200000002 | Tara Oceans TARA_Y200000002 (sample SAMEA2619388) | marine metagenome | biome: marine biome (ENVO:00000447); feature: surface water layer (ENVO:00002042); material: "saline water (ENVO:00002010), including plankton (ENVO:xxxxxxxx)" | depth 5 m | reverse complement strand
GAGCGCGTCAAAGATAGATTCAATTTTGTTATTCCCAAAATTATTTTATAAAAATGCTTTTGTAAATTTGAGCATATAGAACATTGAATGAACCTCGCGCTAGACATTGGTAATAATTATTTTAAAATTGGGATTTATAAAAATTCAGATTTGATATATTTTTTTTCAGACATTAATTCTAAAATTGATTCCATCATCAATAAAGTTATAGGTGAATATAACGATGTTAATTATGCTATAATTTCAAATGTATCATCATTAAATGATGTAGATTTATTTAATGGTTACAAAATTCGAGTTTTACAATTAAATTCGACTTTTAATTATCCTTTCAAGTTACTATATAAAACTCCTTTTACTATTGGAAATGATAGAATGGCACTTGCTGCAGCTGCATCATTACTTTATCCAAAATCAAATAAAATAATAATCGATGTTGGTACTTGCATAACAATTGATTTTATAGACTATAATAATATCTTTTTTGGTGGGTCTATATCCCCAGGCATTGACATGAGATACAAGTCATTAAATAATTACACTGCTAATCTTCCGTTATTAGAAATATCTGATAAATTTAGTTTTCCCGGAGATTCTACTGAAACCTCAATTCATACGGGAGTTATAGGTGGTGTATGCAACGAAATAAATGGTTTTATCGACAATATTAGCTCAAAGTATGCTGATGTCAAGGTTATATTAACTGGTGGAAATGCTAAATTTTTGTCAAAAACATTAAAAATTACCATATTTGCGAATCAAAATTTTATATTAGATGGCCTTAACAGCATTCTAAATCTAAATAAAGAATAATTGAATAAAATATTTCCACTAGCTTTTTTACTGTTTTTAATCTCCCAAGCAGTTATTTCACAAAACAATACATCATCTCCATACTCATTTTACGGAATTGGATCACTGGATTTTAAGGGAACTTCTGAAAACCGAGCTATGGGTGGCCTAACAGTTTACAATGATAGCATACATATGAACTTTAGAAATCCAGCATCCTACACCGGTAAGAATATGTTTTCATTTAATAACGAGGGGAGATTAGTAAAATTCACTGTTGGATTAGGTCATTCAGAAACCAATTTAAAAACCACTACTGATAATTCAGAAACTACGAATTCAAGTTTTGAATATCTAGGTCTAAACATTCCCATGGGAAAATTTGGATTGGGGTTTGGTCTTATTCCATATTCATCGGTTGGTTATAAATTACAATCGTCTAACCAAGAAAATATGCTTCAATACAAGTACTCAGGAAATGGTGGATTAAATAAGACTTTTCTAGGTATTGCATATCAGCTTACTAATAATATTTCTGTTGGATTAGATGCCAGATACAATTTTGGTAATATTCAAAATTCTGCCCTTGAGTATTTATATGATGATGAATCCTTACCTCTTGATTATCACGCAAGAGAAGAAAATCGATCTGACTTGAGCGGAGTTAATTTTAATTTTGGTTTGGTTTACAAAGGAAAACTAAATGAAAATCTTGAATTGCATGCTTCGCTAGCTCATTCTCCTGATTATAATCTAAGCTCAAGAAACAGTAGAACATTTGCATCTGTTGTAATTAATCCAAATACGCTTATTGAATTTCCAGTTAATGAAATCAATGTTGATTTACAATCAATTGGCCTTGATAAAACTGATTTATCGATGCCATCTAGAACAAGTTTTGGTTTAGGGATAAGCAAAGAAAAAAAATGGTTTGTTGGTACTGAGTATACTTCTATCGGAAGCAGTGTATTTTCAAATGACTTAATATCTATTGAAAATAGTGAATTTGAAGATTCATCTAAAATATCATTCGGTGGATTTTATATCCCTGATTATGCTTCATTTAGTAAGTTTTGGAATAGAGTTGTATACAGAGCTGGTTTTTATTCTGAAAAAACAGGTTTGGTGATCAATGATGAGTCAATCGATGAATTTGGCATATCATTTGGACTCGGTATTCCTGCTGGAGGATTGTTTTCAAATGTAAACACCACTTTTGAATATGGAAAAAGGGGTACCACAAACGAAAACTTAGTTGAGGAAAACTTTGTTAATATTCAGCTAAGCTTGTCTTTAAATGACAGGTGGTTTATTAAAAGAAAATATAATTAATTATGAAAAAAATTATTGGACTTATATTGCTATTGACAATTTCATTTAATTCATTTTCTCAGGCTAATGAAGAAGATATAAATGCTTTATCTATTTTTAGTGAGTATGTAAAAGCTAAAAACTATGATGCTGCTTTTCAACCCTGGATGGAGTTAAGACAAAGAAGCCCTAAGTTCAACAGTGCAATTTACGTTTATGGAGAGAGAATTCTAAAACATAAAATCAAAAATTCAACTGCTGAGGAAAAAGAAAATTTTATTAATGACTTGCTTAAGTTATGGGAAGAAAAAAGAGAAAACTTCCCTAGCAAAACCCCTCTTGGTGACATTCTTGCTAAATCAGCACAATTACAATATGATTACAAAAACGAGTTGGGACTCAGCAGTACAGAAATTTATGTAAATTTTGATAGAGCTTACAATGAGGACTTAAATTCATTTAATAATCCTAAGAATTTATATACATATTTTAAGCTTCTTGTTAAATTATATGATGAAAATCAAAAAAGTGCAGAAGATTTATTTACAAAATATGATGAAATTTCAGAAAAAGTTGAAAAGGAGATTAAAAACTACACTAATAAAGTAAATAAGTTTGTTGGCTCTGAAGACGAAGAAGTCACTATATCAACGAAAGATCAGAGAAGAATAAAATCATACAATAGCTTTTTAAAAGCCTATGATCAAATTTCTAAGGGGATGGAAAAGGATTTGGGAGATAGAGGAAATTGTGAAAATTTAATACCTCTTTACGAAAACAATTTTGAAGCAAATCAAGCTGATGGTAAATGGTTGAGTAGAGCAATGAACAGACTATACGGAAAAGCATGTGATGATTCACCTTTATTTATCAGAATTGTTGAGAAAAAAAATGAGCTTGAGCCAAATGCCTCAACAGCATATTACCTGGGCACCATTAAAGATAAACAAGGCAATTCTTCAGAAGCTATAGTTTTTTATAATCAAGCAATCGAATTAGAGACAGACTCTTATGAAAAAGCAAAAATATTATTTAGAATTGCAACTAATTTTAGAAAAAATGGTTTATTCTCAAGAGCAAGGTCATATTACATGCAGGCTTTAGGATTCAACCCTTCAATGGGAAGGTCTTATTTGGCTATTGCACAAATGTATGCGTCAAGTGCAAAAAACTGTGGTAATGATAACTTTAGTCAAAGAGCTGTATATTGGCTTGCATCCAAAGAAGCAATGAAGGCTTCAAGAGTTGATGGAACCCTGAAAAGTGCAGCAATCAAAAGTTCAAAAAATTACGAAGCAAAAGCGCCGCAGAAATCTGAAATTTTCTCGTCTGGAAGAGAAGGTGAGGTTATAGACATATCCTGTTGGATAAATAAATCTGTTAAAGTACCAAACTTGTAAAATTGAAATATATTATTTCATGTTGTCTTATAATTTTCTTTTCATGTGATGGAGATAAAAATCTTACATCTTTTTTAAGGGCTGCTGATATACCAATTTCATCTGCAAAGGAAATCAATACTGTCCATACTGATTCAGGAATTGTTAGTAGTATCTTAAATAGCCCTAAAATGTTAAACTTTAGTAATGCTAGTTTTCCATACTTCGAGTTTCCTGAAAGAATAGAAGTTATATTATTTGATAAAAATAATAATCAGACCAAAATTATCTCTGATTACGCAATTTCTTATTCCAATACTGATCTTATTGACCTAAGAGGAAATGTGGTAGTTTCAACACATCTTAAGGATACTTTAATTACAGATCAGTTGTATTATGATAAAGGTGAAGAATGGTTATTCACAAATTTTGATTTTCGTTACGTCTCATCAGACAAAGATATTCTTGGAAAAGGTTTTGACTCAGATAAGACCTTTGATAAAATTAAATTTTTAAAGGTTAACGGATTTGTATCGCTAGAGGATTAAGAAGTACAGCTTTATTTTTGTTATTTATAAATAAGCGATAATTGGTCGTATTTCTATTATAGAAAAATTATTTTTTATAATTGATAATAAAATACTACTTTTGGCCACTACTTTTATAGGAAAATATGGCAGTTTTAGGAAAAATTAGAGCTCTTGGACCGGTAGCGTTAATAAGTGTTATTGGATTAGCTTTATTTGCGTTTGTGTTTTCGACTGGATCGGGTAGTGTTACAGATGTTTTTAAAGCGGATGAATTTAATCAAAGTCGTGTTGCCGTTGTTAACGGTATTGAGATGGATAGAACAGACTTTATGCAGAAAGTTGACAATATAGAACAACAAAATAGAGGGTCAAGATCATCAATTCAAGCAATGAATTCAGTGTGGAATTCAGAACTTAAAAAGCTTGTTCTACAATCTGAGTATGAAAAAATTGGCATCCAAATAGAAAGAGAAATGATGAGAGACTTTCTTAAAACAAATCTCCTTGCATTCGAAGATTTTCAAGATGAAAATGGTGAATTTGACGAAACTAAGCTAAATCAATTTATATTAAATCTAAAAGAGATTTCACCAGAGACAATGGAGCTTCAAGGATCTTTGGTAAATTATCAATCATGGAATAATTTTGAAGAAAATATCGGTTCATTTGGTATTGAAGAAATATATTACAAACTAATTGATGCGGGTATAAATACACCGCTTTTTGAGGGGGAAGAAGACTATTTTAATTCAAATGATGTTGTAGACTTTAAGTATGTTAAAATTCCATTTAGTACCATTTCTGATAATGATATTAAAGTTTCAAAATCTGAGGTAAATTCTTACATTAATGAAAATAAAAATAATTTTTCATCAGATCCATCAAGAGATATGATTTTTGTTCAGTTTGAAGAAAAGCCTTCTGGACTAGACGAATTAGAATCAAGACAAACAGTGATTGAACTTTTGGAAGATAGAGAAGAGTTTGATTTAGATTCTCAAAGAAACATTACCTATAGTGGATTCAAAAACACAAAAAATAATGAAGAATTTTTAAATTTAAATTCAGCCATAAAATTCTTTGATTCATTTGTTTTTAAATCATCACTTTCTAATTCAATAGCTGATAAAATATATGACCTCAAGAAAGGTGAGGTTTACGGACCATACAATGAGAATGGTTTTGTAAAAGCTACTAAGTTGATTGATTCAAAATTTATTGCAGATTCTGCAAAAGTTAGACATATTCTAATCCCTTATTTGGGTTCTTTTAGAAGTGGACCCGAAGTTTCCAAATCTAAGGAGGAAGCTAAAAAAACAGCTGATAGTATTTTGAGAGTTCTAAACAGAAATAGAACTAAGTTTAACTCTTTACTAAGTTTATCATCTGATGAAGTTAGTAATGAAAATGATGGAGTTATTGAGTTTGCCTACATTGACGGATTTGCCCCAGAGTTTAGAGATTTTTCCTTTGAAAGAAGAGTAGGGGCTGTTGATGTTGTTGAAACTGACTTTGGTTTTCATATAATTGAAATCTTATCTCAAGGCAAAAAACAAAAGGCTGTTAAAATTGGAAATTTAGCTATTAAGGTTGAGCCTTCAGAGAGAACCAGAGATAGTATTTACAATATTACCTCTAAATTTGAGATTGCCGTCAATGAAGATAACTTCAGAGACTATTCCAAAGAAAATGATATAAAGATAAATCCTGTCAATAATATTGGTGAGTTAGATGAAAATATCCCAATGTTAGGTCAACAAAGAAGCATTGTTAGATGGGCTTATGAAGAAGACACAGACATAGGCGATATAAAAAGATTTAATCTTCAAAACGGTGGTTATGTTATAGCTATGTTGACTGCAATTAACGATAATGGTATGATGTCATATGAAAAATCATCTATAACTGCATTACCTAAGGTCAAAAATCAAAAGAAATCTGAAAAAATTATTAGTAGCATTAAATCATCAAACCTTGATGAAATAGCTAGTCTTAATAATGTAGATGTACAAACTGCCTTATCGGTAAATATTAATAACCCAGTAATTTCAGGCGTTGGAAATGAACCATCAGTTGTTGGATATGCAATGGGAATTAATAAAGATGTAACTTCATCAGCCATAATTGGAAACAGTGGAGTCTTTTATATCTATATAACCGACAGAAGAAAAGCTTCATCTCTCGAAAATTATCAAAATATGGTCAACTTGATAAATTCTACAAGGTCAAGTAACGTCAGAAGTAAAACTTATGATGCTTTGAAGGAAAAAGCTGAAATTGAAGATTTTAGAAGTACTTTTTACTAGTTAATATATACCAAGTCTGATAGCTTCAATATTGTGTTATAGCCTTTGTTTTTAAAAAAGCTGAGGTCATTGTTTTTAGATGTCACTAGAATAAAATCACCACCCCAGGCACCAAGACTTTTTATTTTACCTTGACTATAGGCAGGAAAAACTGATTGTTGTATGGGTTCTTGTGAGGTTGCATGTGCAATAATATTTTCATGTTCCACGATTAGATCTTCAAATTGATTTAAATCTTTACACTTTATAATTTCTTCTGTAATAAAATTTACCTTTTCAATTAAGTCTTTTCTGTCTGACTTTATATTAAAATAATTTATTATCGAAGTTTGGGTATTTTGTTTTTTTTCTAAGTATACTAAATATAAATTTTCAATAAAGGGTGGGTTAAAAATTATATTTTCAATGCTAATTGAATTTTGTTTTTTCTGAAATAAAATCGGATTCTTTACATCACAACATGCAATGTCATATCCACTACCATTGAAAGCAGAGAATAGTAACTTATAAGGGTCGGTCTTTGCCCATTTAGCAAGATTATTTACAAATGTTGATGATGTACCAAGACCCCACTCTCTTTTAAAGTTAAGTTTTGTTAAAAATTTATTTCCCAGTATATCGTTTACGTTTTTTGTTTTTAGTAAATATTCAAAAAGAATAAGTATTTTTTCAGAGGTTTTATTTTTTTTACTATCATATTTTAGATCACTACCACTGAAATAAAATTTTTCTTCAAACCATAAATCATTGTTTTCATCAAAGCTTTGCCATTCGATTAATTTATTTTGACACTTAGTAACCTGTAGGTCTTGAGTTAATCTTGATGGTAAGGCGATTGCTTTAGCTCCCTCCAAAACCAAGTATTCTGAGCAGAGTAAAATTTTACCATTACTTTTAAATAACATTTATCGAATTTTTTTTATAAAATTTTCTACGTTAGAGCTAGTTACAAGTTTATCCTTAAAATATATTAAGGCACTCTCTTTTTCTTTTTCAGATGCGTTATGTTTATTGAGTAAATTTGTCAAGTGCATCTTCATATGACCTTTTTGAATTCCTGAAGTAACTAAAGATCTAAGAGCACCAAAATTTTGTGCTAGCCCAACACTTGCTATAATATTCATTAATTCTTTTGAATTGGGGTTCTCTAATATCTCTAAAGCTAGCTTTACTAATGGATGCAGATTAGTAACTCCACCTACAGTTCCAACTGCCAGTGGTAGTTTTAATTCAAAATAAAAGATGTCATTTTTAATATATGCTCTAGACAAGCTTTTATACTTTCCGTCTGAGGCATAAGCATGCGCACCAGCTTCGATTGCTCTAAAATCATTTCCAGTTGCTATAGCTACGGCATCAATACCATTCATGATACCCTTATTATGAGTAACTGCTCTGTAAATATCGATATTTGCAATTTCAATTGCCCTTACAATTTTTTCAGCAAAATTCTTTGTTTCAGGTTCGAGCTTATTAAGTTCTGAAACCCTACAACTTACAGATGATTTGACTAAGCATTTAGGGACAAAGTTTGATAAAATACTCATTATGATTTCGATATCATTCTGTTTTAACTCACGATGGTTAAATTTTAAAACTGATTTGTAAAAGGTTTCAGCAAATTCCTCTAAGCACGAATTTATAAAATTGGCACCCATTGCATCAACGGTATTAAATGTTGCAAAGATTTGATAATATCCGTCTAATTCAGTGGTTTTATCGATTAATTCGATACTGTTTATACCTCCACCTCTTGACTCCATCTTTTTAGTTATTTCTTTAGTGCTTTCAAACAGGTAGGGTTTTACAAAATTAAAATATTCTAAAAGGATTTTTTTATCACCACTAAATAAAAAATGTACTTGACCAATTTTTTCAGAATCAATAACCTCAGCTTTGAATCCACCATTTTTCATCCAAAATTTTGCAGCCTTACTTGCTGCCGCAACTACAGAGCTCTCTTCAATAGTCATCGGAACAGTATAAATTTTATTATTTATTAGAAAATTAGGTGCTATTGCAAAAGGTAAATAATAGTTTGATATGGTATTTTCAGAAAACTCATCATGTAATTTTTGAAGATTACTATCAATATTCCAGTATTGAGTTAGTATTTTTTTTGCAGAATCACTGTCTTTAAAACATGTTTTTGACAGCCATTCAATTTTTTCTTTTTTGGTTAGTTTAGAAAAACCTTTGATTTCTTTAGACATTATTCTACACAATATAAATCAAAGATAAGATACTTGAAGTAAAATCATTACCAATAATTTATTAATGATTAAATTAACATAATTAGGTAAAATATAATATTTTAGTGAATTCAAAAAATAAATTATGACAACCAACCCAATAACACAAGAAAAAACAATTTTTGGACATCCAGCAGGGCTTTACATTCTATTCTTTGTAGAAATGTGGGAGAGATTTTCATACTATGGTATGAGAGCTATTTTGACATTATTTTTAGCTGCACCTGTAATTATGGGAGATCCACAATCTGGATATGGATGGACCAATGCTGAAACTCTTTCTTTTTACGGTACTTATACAATGTGTGTTTACTTGATGTCTATCCCTGGCGGATGGGTTGCCGATAAGTTTATTGGTCAAAAAAAGGCTGTGATGCTTGGAGGATTATTGTTGTGTGCTGGTCATGGTATCCTAGCTGTTGATGCTGAATGGGCGTTTTTTACAGGACTAATTCTTATCGTAGTTGGTGTTGGATTTTTAAAACCTAATATCTCAACTATGGTTGGGGGTTTATATCAAAAAGGTGATAATAAACGAGATACAGGATTTTATATTTTTTATATGGGTATAAATATAGGAGCCTTTCTTGGAGCTTTAACAGTGGGAGCTGTTGCTGCTAAATACGGATGGCATTATGGATTTGGTTTAGCCGGAATTGGAATGGCACTCGGTCAATTGGTATATTTTTATGGTCTTCAGTATTTAGAAGGTGTTGGTGAATTTATTGGAAGTGATAAATCACCTGATAAGGAGTTAATGAATAAACCATTAAACAAAGTTGAAAAAGACAGAATGCTAGTCATGTTTTTGTCATTTTTGATTATAATTGTTTTTTGGGGTGCTTTTGAGCAAGCAGGAGGACTGATGAGTTTATATACAGAACAAAAAACCGATAGGATGCTTTCCTTTTCATTACCATTTATAGGAAATGAAGTGCCAGCTGCAATCTTCCAATCAATAAATGCATTCTTCATAATAATTTTTGCAACTGCTGTTGCTTATTTTTGGACTCAATGGGCTAAAAAAGGTAAAGAATCTTCTTCATTATTTAAAATGGCTGTAGGATTAATCATTATGGCTTTTGGTTTTATCTTTATGACAAAAGCTTCAACTGAAGTTGTGATGGAGGGAGACGAAATCGTTCAAAAATCTGCTATGATATGGTTAGTCTTAGCATATCTTTTTCACACGATCGGTGAGTTATGTGCCTCACCAGTGGCTTTATCATTTATTACAAAATTAGCACCGGTCAAATATGCTGCTTTTATGATGGGTGCTTATTTTGCAGCAACAGGTCTAGGAAATAAGGTTGCTGGATTTGTAGGACAACTCTCTGAGGGTGCTGGTGAATTTCAAGTTTTCACAGGGATTGCTATTTTCTGTACTCTGTTTGGAATATTAGTATTACTGCTTTTAAAACCACTTAAACGACTTACTCATGGTGCTGAAGAAATTGATGTTGAATAATGAGTAATACCGATAAATTTTTTAGTAAAACCGTAATAGGTCATCCTGCTGCACTTTTTGTGTTATTTTTTACTGAAATGTGGGAAAGATTCTCATATTATGGGATGAGAGCTATTCTTGTAATATTCCTTACGGGCGCTATTCTTGGTGATAATCCAGGTTGGGGTTGGAGTTCATCTGCTGCCTTGTCATTACTTGGTACATATGCCATGTTTGCTTATTTAGCTCCTCTTGCAGGTGGATGGTTAGGAGATAAAAAAATTGGTTATCGCAATGCTGTTGTTATAGGTGCATTATTAATGACATTAGGTCATGCATCTATGGCTGTTGAAACTCCTACTTTTCTATACATTGGAATTTCATTACTTGTTATCGGGACCGGATTTTTTAAGCCTAATATTACCTCAATTATTTCAAAAATATATGAAGGTAGAGATGATAAAAAAGATGGGGCATTTAATATATTTTATATGGGTGTTAATGCTGGAGCTTTTTTGGGGATTATGCTGTGCGGATGGGTTGGCGAGAAAGTAGGTTGGTCATTTGGATTTGGATTAGCAGGAATTTTTATGCTTTTGGGGATGATTCAGTTCTATTATGCTCAACCATTATTTGGTGAAATTGGCGGGGTTCCAAAAAAATATGACAAAAAATTAGAGGTCAAACAAGAAAATAATGAAAAGTTAAATCCTTTTTCACCATTAGATATTTTATTGATTTTAATTTTTGTTGTTAGTGCACTCATATTTATAATTAACGATCCATTGAGTAAAATCGGAGGTATTAATATTCTTAATTTCTCATATTTTGGAATGGAAAATTCATTATTTTTTGCTCTTGTAGCATTTATTTCATTTATAACATTATTACTAGTAAGAATTCCAAGATACACTCCTATAGTTCGTGATAGGATGATTGTTTTTACAATATTTTGTCTTTTTACAGTTTTCTTTTGGGCTGCGTTTGAACAAGGGGCAGGTTCTTTACCTTTATATACAAGGGATTTTACTGATAGATTTTTAGAAGGTAATTCAGCACTGATTTTTAAAATTGTTGATATTTTAGTCACTATTGTTCCATTATTAGTTATTACATATGTTCTTATTAGTTTATTTAAGAAGACATTTACTGAAATTCTATTTTCAAACATAGTCCTCGGACTCAGTTTTATCATTGTTTGGGGTATAATAATTTTTAAAATATATTCAGAATCTCAATCCACATCAACCGAAGTACCAATCACATGGTTTGCAATTTTAAACTCACTTTTTATTATCATTTTTGCTCCATTATTTTCAAAATGGTGGGATAGCAGCTACAATCCTCCAGCCTCAGTAAAGTATTTTCTAGGTTTAGCACTTTTAGGAATTGGATTTGGTTTTTTAGCTTTTGGCGCTAGGAATGTACCAGCAGGCGCCGACAGTGCAAGCTTAAGTATGATGTGGCTAGTATTTGCATATCTATTTCATACTCTTGGTGAATTATGTTTATCACCCATGGGACTGTCTTATTTAAGTAAACTTATTCCTGCTAGGATGATAGCTTTCATGTTTGGTGTATATTATTTAGCGGTTGCTATCGGAAATAAGCTTGCACATTATGTTGGTGGAGATATTGATAAAATTACCCAGGAGTACTCTTTGTCTGGTTTCTTTTTAATATTTACTATTATTCCCATAGCTCTAGGATTTATTTCTCTGCTATTACATCCAATTATCAAAAAATCAATGCATGGAATCAAATAGCCTATAAATAATTTTAAAAATTATACAAATCAAAGTCTCATATCTTTTAGTATTTTTGTTGAACATAATTTTATTTATGAGATTTTATTATTACATAACTATTTTATTTGCTTTCATAGTATCTACTAATTCTTTTTCTCAAGAGATAAAGTGGATATCTCTTGAAGATGCTGTATACCTACAAGAAGCTGCACCAAGAAATATAATTATAGATATGTATACGAACTGGTGTGGTCCATGTAAATTACTTGATAGAAATACCTTTGCAAATAAGGATGTAGCAAAATATATTAACGATAATTTTTATGCTGTTAAATTTAACGCAGAAGGTAATGATATTGTGAATTTTAAAGGTTACACATTTGAGAATCCAAACTATGATCCAGCTAGGGCAAACAGAAGGAATAGTAGCCATCAATTAAGTCAGGCATTCAGAATTCAAGCTTTTCCTACTATTGTATTTTTAGATAAATCATCTAATCTTCTGCACAAATTAAGAGGCTATAAAACACCAAAGCAACTTGAAGTTTATTTAAAGTTATTCACTGACGAAAATTATAAAAAATACCAATCTCAAGAAGATTTTAATAAGTTTTTTGAATCATTTGTTTATGAGTTTGTCTCTAAATGATAATTGAAAATTTTACCGGCAGTTTCTTTACTCGCACCATCTTTACTCAATAATTTTTCTAAGTCATTATAAAAATCTAACACCTCTTTTTTACCCTCTTCACTGATAATATATTTAAGTTCTTTAGCGATATTCCTTTTATTTAGTTGGCCTTGAATTAATTCGGTTACGGCTGTCTTATCTAAAATTAAATTAACAAGTGAAATAAATTTTAAATTCTTAAGTAAAATTTTTCCAATTTGAAATGAAATCCAACTTGATTTATAACAAACAACTTGGGGAGTTTTAAATAATGCAGCTTCCAAGGTAGCAGTGCCAGAGGTAACCAATGCTGCACATGACTTTTTCAAAACCTCATAAGTTTGATTTTGGACAATTTCAATATTATCACTATCAGTCTTTTTGATATAATCTTCGTAAAATAATTTTGTTTTGGATGGCGCCCCACAAATTACAAATTTATAATCTTTAAATTCTTTGGTAACGCTCAGCATAAGCGGTAATATTTTACTTATTTCCTGGTCTCTACTTCCAGGAAGTAGTGCGATTAGTTTTTCTCTTTTATCATTTAATTTACCTTTATTTTTTAATACATCAAGTAACGGATGTCCTACATAATTAACCTCATAATTCATTTTTTGATAATACTTTTTTTCAAAAGGAAGAATCACAAACATTTGATCAATTACCTTTTTAATTATTTTGATTCTACTTTCTTTCCATGCCCAAATTTGAGGAGAAATATAAAAGTGATTTGTAAAATTTTTAGATTTTGCCCACTTTGCAATTCTCATGTTAAACCCCGGAAAGTCAACATAAATAATTGCATCTGGTTTGAAGTTCAAAATATCTTTTTTACAAAGTGAAATGTTATTTACAATCTTAATTATATTTTTAAAAACCTCAAAGAAACCCATATGTGAATAATCTTTATAATGCTTAACAAGATTACCACATTGCTCTTTAATTAAATCACCTCCCCAGCATCTAAATTCAGAATTCTTATCTAACTTTTTTATTTCTTTAATTAGATTTGAACCATGTAAGTCTCCTGATGCTTCACCAGCTATAATATAATACCTCACTAAAAATTATTTAAATAAATGGTTAAAATTGCAATGATAAAAGTAGCAACTAGTACTCCTTGTGCTCTCTTTTCATAATTATATCTTAAAAAAACAAAAAAAACTATTAAGTTAATTACAGCGCCTAAGCTAATCAGCTTTGTTATAAAGTTATCAGAAATTGAATTACTTAAAATTCTTAAAATATTTGAAATTTTAATTTCTTGAAATAATATAATAACAGAAAATATAGTGCCTACAATATTTGCAAGAAAACCACTAAATATCCCTAATAAAATTTCTTTTTTGTTCAATTTAATTTCCAATTTTTTATTTCTTCTAAATCTGCATAAGATGTCATATCATAACTTATTGGTACCACAGAAACAAATCCATTGTCAAGTGCCCACCCATCTGTTTCTTTATCATTATCCTGATTGATGAAACTACCAGTTAGCCAATAATACTCTTTGCCTAATGGACTAATTCTTTTATCATAGGTGTCTTCCCAATATCCTTTTGCTTGTCTACATACTTTAATTCCTTTGAATTTTTTAGTCTTTGAAGGGAAGTTTACATTTAATATTAAATTTTCCTTACTTTGGTTTAAAACACTAAGACAAATTTTTTCTATAATAGATTCACAAGGTTTAAAATCAGCGTCCCAGCTGTAATCTAACAAAGAAAATCCAATTGATTTAATGCCTTCAATTCCAGCTTCAACCGCAGCACTCATGGTTCCTGAGTAAATTACATTTATTGAGGAATTTGCTCCATGATTTATACCTGAGACACATAAATCAGGTTTTCTATCTAGTATTTCCCTAATGGCAAACTTTACACAGTCAGCTGGAGTACCAGAAATACTGTATTCGACCTGTGGCCCGTCATCAATTTTTTCTTTTTTTGAATACAGCGTATCACTAATCGTAATGGCATGACCCATTCCGCTTTGTGGGCTATCTGGAGCAACAACCACAACTTCTCCAATCTTATTCATAACATGAATGAGTGTTCTTAAGCCTGGAGCAGTTATGCCATCATCATTTGTAACAAGTATTAGAGGTTTTTTCATATTTAAATATATGAAGACAAAAGTACACAAATAAATAATTAACTACTTTAACAAAAAATTATATAAAACCTCATATTTTTTGGCTTAGAATTTGATTATTTTTGATTTCTTATGAGTAAAAATTTTTTCACACTATTAATCGCATTTATAATGTGTTTGGCTTCTTGCAGCTTTGTTTCAAAAGACTTTGACACAAGCGATAAAGACAATTTAATTATTCAGCTTATTACCTATGTATTAGACCAGGCTCATTATCTTGATAAAGAAATAAATGATGAATTTTCTGAAAAAGTTTTTGACACTTTTCTTGAAAATTTAGACCCTTACAAAAGATATTTTTATGCTTCAGACATAGAAGAATTTTCAAAATACAAATATTTAATAGACGATGCTTTAAAAAACCCTAATCTAGATTTTTTTGAACTTGTCTATAAGAGATATACTAAAAGGATGCTCGAGTCCGAAAAAATATTTAATGATATTCTATCAAAACCATTTGACTTTAACAAAGATGAGGTATGTGAATGTGACTTTGAGGAATTAGATTATGTAAAAACAAAAAATCAACTATTTGATAGATGGAGAAAGCTTTTAAAAATTTATGTGATTGAAAATTATCATAACGAAATAGAAGATGATTTAAGAAAATCGAAAGAGAATTCTGATTTTATCTTAAGAAATCCTGTTTTAATCGAAAAGAAAACTAGAGAGTCATTAAAAGAAACAATGCAGCAAAATTACGCGTTCATATCTGAGGAAATGCAAAGATCAGATTGGTTTTCGATTTATATTAATTCGTTTGTTTCCCAATATGATCCAAATACCTCTTACTTAGATCCCGAATCAAAAGACAGATTTGATGTTGATATGTCGGGTAATTATGCTGGGATTGGAGCAAGACTACAAAAAAAGATTGATAAGGTCGAAATTACCGAAGTTATTTCAGGTGGTCCAGCATGGCGTGATAATATCTTGGAAAAAGGTGATGCAATTCTAAAAGTTAGGCAAGATAATGAGGATGAGCCAGTTGGGATTCTAAATATGAGGTTAAGTGAGGCAGTTAAATTAATTAAGGGTAAAAAAGGAACTAAAGTTCATTTAACCGTTAAGAAGGTTGATGGTACAGTTACTGAAGTTACAGTTAAAAGGGATATTGTTCTTCTTGAAGAAACCTATATAAAATCCTCGATTGTTGAAAAAGATAATAATACTTATGGTTTAATTAATATTCCTAAATTTTATATTGATTTTGATAACCAAAGTAACAGAGACGCAGCTAAAGATTTAAGAACAGAAATAGAAAGACTGAAAGAGCAGGGAATACAGGGGCTTGTAATTGATCTCAGAAATAATGGAGGAGGAGCTTTAAAAACAGTAGTTGATATGGCTGGTATGTTTATAAAAAATGGTCCGGTTGTTCAGGTAAAATATTTTGACAAAGAGAAACAAGTTCTAAGTGATCGAGACAGATCTGTTTTGTGGACAGGCCCATTAGTTATTTTGGTTAATGAAGGATCAGCTTCAGCATCTGAAATATTAGCTGCAGCCATGCAAGATTATAAAAGAGCAATAATTATTGGAGGTAATCAGACTTGGGGTAAAGGAACGGTCCAAAATGTTTTCCCACTAAACAGAATGGTTAGAGGTAATACAAATGGTGACCTAGGAGCTCTAAGATATACCACTCAGAAATATTATAGAATTAACGGAGGATCAGTCCAACTCGAAGGTGTAAAAAGTGATATAAACGTTCCTTACAGATACAAGTACTTAGAATTTGGTGAAAAAGATTCTGAAAATCCATTACAATGGGACGAAATAGATAAGGTTGAATTCGATACATGGAATAGCAATTTTAATTTTGAAGAGGCCATAACTAAAAGTAATAAAAGGATGGCTAATAACGAATATTTAAAGCTAGTAGACGAAAATGCAAAATGGATAAAATCTGTAAGGGATAATAAATTGATAAATTTAAATTATGATAAATTTAAATTGGAATTAGAAGAAAATTTATCCATAACCGAAAAATTTAAAGCATTAAACGATTATTCAATGAGCTACAGCTTTAAGTCCCTTCCTTACGAACTTGATTTAATAAAAAATGATTCAGTGTTAGGGCTTAAAAGAGAAAGATGGCATAAGAGCTTAAATAAAGATTTTTATATCGATGAAGCTTTGAATGTTCTTTCAGATTTAAGATTTTCGTATCTTGATAACTAACACATAATTCATGAATAGTATAATCCAAAAGTTTTTTGATTCGAAGAGAAACTTTTTAGGGATAATTAGTTTTGGTTTTATTTTTTTTGTTTTCATTATTTCTGTTTTCGCTTACGTTCTAGCACCAGATAATTCCTCAAATGCCAATACGATGAATTTGTCAATTCACTCAAAAAATCCTGGGTTTTCAACTAAGATGTTGGTTTTAAATGAATCGAAAAATAAAAAATTCTCATTAAAGGCTCTATTTTTTGGATCCAAAGAACAAATAAATCAAACACCTATTTCAAAGTATGAGATTAGGGATGGATATATTTATTATATGCCTCAAGGAATGGATGATAATAAGTTTAAAATCATAAAATCAGATGAGGCTGAAATTGTTGATAAAAAATATTATTTCGGTACTGATAAGTTTGGAAGAGATGTTTTGAGTAGGGTTATTATTGGCTCAAGAATCTCTTTTTCCATTGGATTTATTTCTGTCTTTATTTCTTTGTTTATTGGAATTATTTTAGGCTCAATATCAGGATATTACTCAGGATTTCCTGATAAAATTATTATGTGGTTAATTAACGTTACCTGGTCTATTCCTACTCTGTTGTTGGTAATTGCAATAACACTTGCACTCGGTAAAGGTTTTTGGCAAGTTTTTATCGCTGTTGGATTAACCATGTGGGTTGAAGTTGCAAGAGTTGTTAGGGGGCAGGTTAAGCAGTATAAAGAAAGACAGTTTGTTGTCGCTGCTAAAGTTCTTGGCTATAATGATTTTAGAATTATTACTAAGCATATTTTACCAAATATTATATCTCCTCTTATTGTAATTTCTGCGGCTAATTTTGCAGCTTCAATCTTAATTGAAAGTGGATTGAGTTTTTTAGGTCTTGGTGCACAGCCTCCAATGACTAGTTGGGGACTCATGATTAAAGATCATTACAACTACATTATACTCGGTGAACCTTTTCTGGCTATTATCCCTGGCTTATGTATAATGCTTCTGGTGTGCTCATTTATGATACTCGGTAATTCTTTCAGAGATTTATTAGACGTTAAAAATTAGTTTTTTGACGGCGGAAATTGGAGTAAAATTTTTCCAACCATTGCGCTAATCTTTTCACTTTTCTTTTCTGGTTTATCTGTATAAATATATCCTTTACCTATTCCTTGCCATACCAATTCATTTTTATCACTATCTACTATATCAATGAATAGAACACCTTCATTATAATTATAGGAGTTTTGATACCAACTACCAGCATAATGCCCTATCCCTGCATATGGACTCTGAACCATTGAACCATAGTAATTATTTGATGGGTAAAAATTTACTTTTTCATTTGTTTTCGTGAAGAAATTTATAATAAAGTCAGGATCAATTGAGCTTTTTCTAAAACCTTTATTGTATAATTCAACATCAATTGACTTTAATATTCTTTTTTTATCAATATCATTAATTTTTACTTTATCAACTCCTTGCTTTGAAAAAGCGTAAGTCTTAAGATTTGAAAAATCAATATCTTTATTGTAGTCAGAACTTACTCTTATTGAATCACATGATAAGAAGATTGAAATAAATAAAAATAATATCGTAATTTTTTTCATATTAAATATTTTCTAAAAGATTATCTTCTACTAAGTTAGGTAAAGTTACCTTAAGTTTTGGATTTTTTTGCATAGCTCTAGAAATTTGATCTATGGCTCCCTTATTTCTCGCCCAGTTTCTTCTTGCAATTCCGTTATTAACATCCCAAAATAACATTGATTCAATATTTATTTCACTCTTTTCACTTCCATCAATCAACATACCAAAGCCACCGTTAATTACTTCTCCCCAGCCTACACCACCGCCGTTATGAATACTAACCCATGTAGCGCCCCTAAAACTATCTCCAATAACATTTTGAATAGCCATATCAGCTGTAAACTGAGAGCCATCATAAATGTTGGAAGTTTCCCTATACGGAGAATCTGTTCCAGAAACATCATGGTGATCTCTGCCTAAAATTATCGGACCGATTTTACCTTCTTTAATCGCTTTATTGAATGCTTTTGCAATTTCAATTCTTCCATTAGAATCAGCATAAAGAATCCTTGCTTTAGATCCAACAACTAATTCATTTTCTTTTGCAGCTTTAATCCATTGAATATTATCCATCATTTGCTGTTTTGTATCTTCGGGTGCATTTAAAGCCAACTTTTCTAAAACTTCACACGCAATAGTGTCGGTTATATCTAAATCTTCTTGCTTACAAGATGAGCAAACCCATCTGAATGGGCCAAATCCGTAATCAAAACACATTGGCCCCATTATATCCTGAACATAACTGGGGTACTTAAAACTTCCATCTTTTTTTAGAATATCAGCTTCAGCTTTCGAAGCTTCTAATAAAAATGCATTTCCATAATCAAAAAAATATGTTCCTCTTTTTACATGTTTATTTACTATCTCAACATGCCTTTTAAGAGATAATTTAACCTCACTTTTAAATTTTTTTGGATTTTCATATATCAACTTATTAGCTTCTTCAAAAGAATATCCAACAGGGTAATAGCCACCGGACCATGGATTGTGAAGAGAAGTTTGATCACTTCCAATATCAACTGTTATATTGTTTTCATAAAATGATTCCCATACATCAACGATATTTCCATGATATGCAATAGAAACAATTTCTTTGTTTTTTTGGGCATTTCTCACTCTTTCAACCAATTTTTCTGTATCATCAATTATCTCATCTACCCAATTTTGTGAATGTCTTGTTTTTATGGCTTTAATGTTAACCTCAGCACATATTGTAATACATTCAGAGATATTACCAGCTTTTGGTTGAGCACCACTCATACCTCCTAAGCCTGACGTTAAAAATATTTTTCCCTTTGGATTTTTATTGATTTTTCTAAACGCGTTAAGAACGGTTATTGTCGTTCCATGCACAATACCTTGTGGTCCAATATACATATAACTTCCCGCAGTCATTTGGCCATATTGACTAACCCCAAGAGCATTAAATTTTTCCAGGTCTGATTTTTTAGAATAATTTGGAATTACCATTCCGTTAGTTACTACAACTCTTGGAGCATTTTTACTGGAAGGGAATAGTCCCATGGGATGACCTGAATACATGACAAGCGTCTGTTCATCTGTCATTTCGGATAAATACTTCATTGTTAGAAGGTACTGTGCCCAGTTTTGAAAAACAGCTCCATTTCCTCCGTATGTTATAAGTTCATGTGGGTGTTGCGCCACTCTTTTATCAAGATTATTTTGAATCATCAACATAATTCCCGCAGCTTCTTTAGAGTTGTGGGGATAATCTTCAATTGGCCTAGCATACATTTTGTAATCAGGTATAAATCTATACATGTAGATTCTACCAAATTTTTCTAACTCTGATTTAAATTCTGGGATTAAGTCCTCATGAAATTTTTTATCGAAATATCTGAGAGCATTTCTAAGTGCAAGTATTTTTTCTTCGCGTGTGAGTACATTTTCTCTAATGGGCGCATGATTCACATTTGAGTCGTAATTTTTTTTATTTGGTAGTTCCTTTGGAATTCCTAAAGCAACTTCTTTTTTGAAATTCATTTAATTAATCTTAGGGTTATAACCATATGGACAGTGTTTACAATTGCTCTTACAACAATATCCTCTTTTAAGGTGATATTTTTCGGTAAAACATTTATATCCTTCATCAGTTATATAGAAATCTTCATTATCCATAATTAAATAACAATAGTAGTACCAAAGATAAATTAAAACATAATAATTTCAATTATCTTTGCTCTAGGTTATTGTAATGAAAAGAGTTCTCCTATACTTAATTATTTTAATTCTAACCTTTAGTTGTGGAACTAAAAGAGTTATCTACAACAATAAACCACAGGAGTCAAAAAAAGAGTTAAAAACCAAAAAAGAAAAACCAAAAAAGAAAAAATCAAAAAAGGTTATCATTGTACCTAAAATTTTGAACACTGAGGACTATGTTAAATATTACTCAAATATTGCAATGGATGAGATGGTTCAATTTGGTATTCCAGCTAGTATAACTTTAGCTCAAGGGATTTTAGAGTCAGGTGCAGGTAAAGGTAGGTTAGCTGTTCAAGCCAATAATCATTTTGGAATCAAATGTCATGATTGGAATGGTAAAAAAATCTATCATGATGACGACGAAGAACAAGAGTGTTTTAGAAAATATGATAACCCCGAGTATTCGTATAGAGATCACTCACTTTTCCTGACAAATAGAGGTAGGTATTCATTTCTTTTTGATTTCAAAAGAGACGATTACAAGCAGTGGGCCAAAGGATTAAAAAAAGCTGGCTATGCAACAGACCCTAAATATCCACAAAAGCTAATCGATTTAATTGAAAGATATGAGCTTTACAAATACGATAATATTGTTTTAAAGAAAAAAAATAAACTCTACAAAGTCAGAAGAGGTGATACACTATATTCTATTTCCGAAAAATTTAATATGTCTGTAAATTCAATAAAAAGACTTAATAACTTACAGGGTAATGACTTAACGATTGGTCAGACGATTATCATAAAAAAATAATATTCAAGTCATCAACGTTTTGGTGTAATCAATGTAGTGGACCAGTGAGGATTGTTTGATTATAGCCTGAACCAAAACTCTGTTGATGATCTTGAATATTAAATATCAAGCCCAAAATTAATTTAAAATACAATTGAAAAAACTTAATGTAAAGAGAACAAATTAACAGTCCTTTGTTAATAAAGTAGATCTAGAGCCTATCAATTGAAACCAGTAAAGAACCAGAATTACCATTCCAATTATCCTCAGCTCTAAATCCATTTTCAGAACAAATATTCTTTACAATTTGTTTCATTTGTTCACTGTTTCCTGTTATAATTTCAAAATCATCAACCCCTTGATTATAATTATTAATTAACCAGTTAGGTAAAATATCTTTTACTTTTGAGTAAGTAAATCCGTGAAGATCAATTTTTAACAAAAACTTTTATTTTAGTTTATGTTTTATCGAGTTAAACTTTTTCAGTTCAGATTGTGATAATACTTTCAGCAGCATTTCATCAGCTTCATTGTCTAGAGTAACCGCTTTTTGAGGAGAAGCTCCATTAGACAACATATACTGTGCCTTTTTGTAGGTTGAATAAATTACTCTACTTACGTAATTGATTTTATTTTCATCCAAACCTATCTCTTCAAATAATTCATAGTTTAATGATTTAACTTCTTCAATTGATTTATAATCGTTTAAGCCGTATGAAAAACCCGAAATAAAGATTAAAAGAATAAGGCATAATAAAAATTTTCTCATAGTGTGAATTTTTTTAAATATAGTTAATTAATTTTTGAAATATAAATATCATTTTCAATTTTTTCAACTTTAACAAGTTCAAGTTTTCTAAGAGATTTGATCGATTTATCCCATGCTTTATTGCTAAGCCCAGATATATTTTTTACTTCAACTAATAATTGATTTTCATTACTTAAAATTTTAAAAATAAGCTCTTCTTTTTCTGTCAAAGAAACTTTCTTTTTTTCTGGTCTCATCTGAGGAAAAAAGAGAACTTCCTGAATAGATGAATTATCAGTCATGAGCATTACCAACCTATCAATTCCGATTCCAATTCCAGATGTTGGAGGCATTCCATATTCAAGAGCTCTTAAAAAATCATAATCAATAAACTCACCAGCTTCTTCATCTCCTTTCTTGGATAATTCAAGCTGTTTTTCAAACCTTTCTTTCTGGTCTATTGGATCGTTTAGTTCACTGTATGCATTGGCTATTTCTTTACCATTCACAATTAACTCAAATCTTTCAGTTAAATCTTTATTTTCTCTATGAACTTTGGTAAGCGGACTCATTTCTTTTGGATAGTCGGTGATAAAAGTAGGCTGTATAAAATTTGGCTCACATTTATCACCAAATATTGAATCAATAATTTTCCCTTTACCCATTGTATTATTAATTTCAACACTTAAATCTTTTGCTATTTTTCTCAGCATTGATTCGTCCATTTTTGATATATCAATTCCTGTGAATTTTTTTATAGCACCAAAAATTGAAATTCTTTCATATGGTGCTTTAAAATCAATAATATTATTACCAACTTTTACTTTAGTATTTCCTGTCGAATCTATAGATACTTTTTCTAAAAGCCGTTCGGTCATATCCATCATCCAATTATAGTCTTTGTAGGAGACGTAAAGTTCAAGTATTGTAAATTCTGGATTATGAGTTCTATCCATCCCTTCATTTCTGAAATCTTTTGCGAATTCGTATACCCCGTCAAATCCACCCACGATAAGCCTTTTTAAATATAATTCGTTAGCTATTCTCAGGTATAAAGGAATATTTAGTGCATTATGATGTGTCAAAAAAGGTCTAGCGGTTGCCCCACCAGGGATTGGTTGTAGGATTGGGGTCTCAACCTCAAGATATTCTCTTTGATTTAAAAATTCTCGAATGCTATTTGTTATTAACGTTCTTTTAATGAACGTTTCTTTAACTCCCGAATTGACAATTAAATCAACATATCTTTGTCTATACCTAAGTTCGGGATCATTAAATTCATCATATAAATTACCTTCACTATCTTCCTTTGGTAGGGGTAATGGCTTTAATGATTTTGACAACAATTTAAAGCTCTTTACTAATACAGTTTTTTCTCCAACCTTTGTTTTAAATAATACGCCCTCAACTCCAATTATATCACCTATATCTAGTAATTTTTTATAAAATTCATTGTAATAAGTTTTATCGTTATCAGGGCAAATTTCATCTCTGTTAAAATAGAGTTGTATTTTTCCTTTACTATCTTGAAGCTCAGCAAAACTTGCATTACCTTGAATTCTTCTAGACATTAATCTTCCTGCTATAACAACTTTTTCATCAATTTTAAATTCATTTTTGATATCAATAGAGTAATCTGAAACGGGAAATAATTCTGCTGGGTATGGGTCAATTCCCATTTCCTTTATTTTATTTAATTTGTCCCTTCTGACTAATTCCTGTTCACTAAGTTCCATCGATTATATATTGTTATAACTACAAATATACTTTTAATTGAAATAAAAATGAATAAGGTGTTAATTTTTAAAAGATAACTATATTTACATCAATTCTTTTTTATGAGTTTATTCAGGGTTTTTTTATCAATTTTATGTCCACCACTGGCGGTCTTTGATAAAGGTTGTGGATCTATAATTATAGTTTTTATTCTATGGCTCTGTGGATGGGTTCCTGGTGTAATTGCTGCTCTTGTAATTTTAAATAACCCAAAAAAATAATAATGAATAAGCAGATTAAATTTATTGACTTAGGAGTGATGGATTATAAAGATGCATGGGATTATCAGCAAAACTTGTTTGACGAAATAGTTGAAATTAAAAAGAAAAATCGAAAAAATAACAGCGCATTAATAACGCCTAATTATTTTTTATTTGTTGAACACCCGCATGTATATACATTAGGAAAAAGTGGGAATATATCTAATCTTCTTATTGATGAAAATCAGTTAAAAAGTAAAAATGCTAGTTTTTATAAAATTAATAGAGGTGGAGATATTACTTATCACGGTCCTGGTCAGATAGTTGGTTACCCAATCTTGGACCTAGAGAACTTTTTTACTGATATTCATAAGTATCTAAGGCTTCTTGAAGAAACGGTCATTAATACATTGAAAATTTATGGAGTTGAAGGAGAAAGAAATAGTGGAAAAACAGGGGTGTGGTTAGACGTTGAATCTCCTTTTCCAAGAAAAATATGTGCAATGGGTGTTAGAGCAAGCAGATGGGTAACTATGCATGGTTTTGCACTAAATGTGGATGTGAATTTAGACTATTTTAACAACATAATTCCATGTGGACTTGCTAACAATATTGTCACTTCTTTGAACAAAGAGTTGGGTGATGATCATATTGATATAAATAAACTAAAAGATGATTTAAAAACCTCTTTTTCTACATCCTTCAAATCAGAATTTATTTAAGTAGGAAGTATTTTATTTTCTTGGAATCAGAAATAACAGAAAACTCAATTTTATTATTTTCTAAAATAAAACCAGCATTTGCATCTGCCAAAATCGGAAATCCCTTTACAGTATTTATTTCTTCATCAAATAAGTAAAGTTTATTGTTTTGAGAATCATATATATTTATGAGCGTATTTTTTTTATTAGAGATGGCATTAAAATTTTCATATTTTCCAAATTGTATCTCGATATTCTTTTTTGAATTAGATAAAATATTTTTTTGTAGAGTATAAATTGTTTTTTTATCACTTACATATTTGCCATTAAAAGATATTGAAGACACTTCTTTTGAATTCCCGTTCATATCTATTTTTACAATCTTGTTATCTACAGTAGTGGTTAACAATGAATTTTGATATTGAAATATCTCGTCTTTTGAATAATTATAGTCTTCATTTATTTTAATTCTAACTTTTCCTCGTCTGTTGAGTATCTTCAAATTATCTGAGGTTTTAAATACAATGATATCTTTATTGCTAATTCTGAAATGCTCAGGATTTGTAATAATTTTACTTTTTTTATTATAATCAAAACCTCTGACTTTATTCCCTTTTGAATCAAACATGAATAATTCATCATTTTGGGTTATTAATAATCGGTAGTTTTTATTATTATCATAATCAAAGACTGAGACAGGTTTTGTTATTTGATCGTTAAATTTCAAAGGAAATTTACCTACATCTCTTCCCTTGCGATCAATCATGTGTAAAGAATTTTGTGTTGCAAAAACATATTGTAATCTTCCGTTTTTGTAACTGTCAATCTGCTTTACTTCATCAATTACTCTATCATTAATTTTTTTAGTCCATTCAATCTGACCGTTATCATTTATCAAGTAGATTATATTCTCAGAATCTTGAATAAAAACTTCATTTTTATTATTTGTATGATTTTTAACAATTAATGGGCCTAAAATAATTTCATTCGAAATGCTAGTCTCAAATTTTAATTCAATTTCAGAGTTTTTTGAATCATCTTTATAATTTGATATGACACCATTAATGCTTGCAAGATTATTCCCTTCTTTTAATTGAAAAATTTTATATAAATCTAAAACTGCATCAGTGCTATCAAGTTGAAAAAAATCAAATTTATTTTCTTGATTTGTGGTTATGATATCATAGTTTGTGAGTAAATCATTTTTGAAATCAAAATATAATTTTTCTTCATTTTCAATAATTTCTTCAACAGCAATTTTTTTATAATTAGAATTTAGAGAATAATTATCTACAACTCCGTTGATATATATTAAGTTATTCGAGGCATCAATGTTTATTATTAAATTTCCATTAGAAATTTTCACTTCATTTTTAAAAACCCTTTTAAAAAACTCTTTGGTTTTCTGACTATCCAGAGCTATACTGAAGTTGGTATTTGTTTGATTTATTTTTTTAAATTTTTGGACGAATAAATCGTTATTAACTTTTGGTTTGTAATTTGAGTTACTTGTAATTATGTCTATGTTTTCAAACGAAAATTCTAAGTTTCCTACACTGTCATTATGAATTTCCCTACCAATAATGTTGTAGTGTATGGTATTGTTATGATCATAAAACCCTATTAGTAGTTCAGTTTCATCATTTATTTTATCTAATTCTGAAATCAAATTTTTTACTGTCAAATTTGAATTAATGACAGTTTTTAAGTAATCATTATCAGTGATACTGCTTTTAAATTTACTGAGATTTTTAATTGAAATAACAAATTCAGAATTTTCGGGAATTAAGTCATATAAACTTGTGTTCTTTTTAGAAATTTTATCACATGATGAAAAAAAGAAAACAATAATTACAGTTAAGATTTTGTAATTCATAAATATTTAATTCATTACTAAATTAAAAATCAATTGTTAATTGTTCATCAAAAAGTTTGAAACTTTTTCTATGGTATTTTGTTAGTCCATACTTTTTTATTGCTTCTCTGTGATGTTTGGTGGGGTAGCCATTATTTTTGAACCAATGATATTTTGGGAATTTTTTAGAAATCTTTTGCATATAATTATCCCTAGCATGTTTAGCTAAAATCGATGCTGACGCAATATTTAAATATTTTCCATCTCCTTTAATCATAGTTTCATGTGGTATATCTTTATATTTCTTGAATCTATTTCCGTCAATAATCAAAAACTCTGGTTTTACGTTTAAATTTTTAATGGATTTATGCATTGCTAAAATTGTCGCATTTAGAATATTAACTTCATCAATTTTTCCAGAATCAATAAATTGAATACTGTAAGCAATTGAATTTTCTTTAATTATTTTTGAGAGTTCTTCTCTTTTGATTTTAGAAAGTTTTTTTGAGTCATCAATCAAATCATGTTTGAAATTAGCTTTTAGTATAACAGCCGCAGCTGTAACAGGACCTGCAAGACAACCTCTACCAGCTTCATCAATTCCACACTCAAGATCATAGTCACTGTATCTTGCTTTCAGCATAAATATTTGTTAATTGTTAAAGGTTAATTCGTTTCTGATTATTTTTGTAACGATATTCGGCTAAATGAAAAATTATCTATTTTTAATTTTACTTGTTTTTTGGTCTATTCCAAACTTCAGTCAAGATTTTCAAATGCCCAAAGGTCCTTCTCAGGATCTAAATCGTGGCGGTAATTTACAAAATTCTTCAATTGCTGATTCGTTAATGAACAGATTTGGAGATAAAAGCACAATACTAAACAAAAATCCCGACGCAAAAATCCAGGATTATTTAATCATTACTAGGCAAAATGATACAATAGTTGTTGATACTTCACTAACCATCAAAAAATATCATAAAATAAATTTTATCAGAGAAGATGACTTTGAATTAATACCATTCTCAAATATAGGAATTGCATACAATACTTTGTCTTTTTCAGCAATTAAATCGATAAAACCCAAAATGGGAGCATCCAATAAATATATTAGTTACGATTCTGTAGATGATGTGGTTTATTATGATTTGCCAACTCCTTTCACTGAATTGATGTATAGGTCAGTTTTTGAGCAAGGTCAATTACTTGATGCAGTATATTCTGTAAATACTTCTCGTCAATTTAATTTTTCAATTTCAAGAAAGGGCTTAAGGTCTTTAGGGAATTATCAGAATTTTTTAAGTAATACTTCGAATTTTAGTTTTACAACTAATTATTTATCAAAAAACAGAAAATTAAAAATAAGAAGTCATTACTCAAATCAAAAGTTATTTTCAGAGCAAAACGGTGGTATAAGTGATTCTGACATTTCAAATTTTGAAAACGGTAATAGTCAATTTCTTGACAGAGGAGTATTTGATCCAAATTTTGAAAATGCTCATAATGAGTTTTTAGGGAAAAGATTTTATTCAGATCAAACTTATATTATAAAGGAAAAAGATTCTTTAAATAATAGAAGTTTAGAATTTTTCAATTCTGTTTATTTTGAAGAAAAAAAATATAAATTTCAACAAAAATCTTCTGATGAGTTTTTTGGAGATTCTTTTGCCTCTCAGGAAATCAATGATAAATTATTTTTAAACTCTTTTAACTTACAAACAGGTTTAGTTTTACAATCTGATAAATTTGGGAAATTTAATTTGGGTCTACGTTATATTGCGGATAGATATTTTTTGGAAAATTATCAGATTGATGATTATGTTGATAACAGCCAGAATATAAATTCAAAAACTACTTACTTAAGTGGTTCATATACGAAGGAATTTCCCAAAATTAAATTAAAATTAAATACTGAAAATTTTATTTTTGGTGATAATCAATCCAATTCATTTAGCTCAATTGTAAAGTTTAATTTTAAAAATGACAACTCTTTAGCATTAAAGTATAATTTTTACTCGGTCGCACCAAGTTATAATACTTTGCTATATAGGAGTAATTATGAAAACTATAATTGGGATAATGAGTTCGACAATTCAGTAACTAATTCCATTTCTCTTAAACTTACATTAAGAAATATTTTAGATTTAGATATTGATTTGATTTCGGTTAAAAAACACGTACAGTTTGAAAAATTAATCGATGATAATTCGCCTGGAATCAACAATTATTCGATTATTCCTGTTCAGTATCTTGATAATTTAGAAGTTTTAAAAATTAAGTTGGCTAGAAAAATAAAATTTGGAAAATTTTCAATTGATTCTAACTTGCTTTTACAAAAAACGATGTCTGATAATATCATAAATTTACCTGAAATAGTTTCAAGAAATACTTTTTATTACAGCACAGATATGTTTAAAAAAGCATTGTTTTTGCAAACAGGTTTCGGAGTAAAATATTTTTCTAAATTTTATATGAACGGATATGATCCTTTGTTGTCAGAATTGTATGTTCAGAATGATAAGGAAATCGGAGAATTTCCGATAATCGACTTTTTTATCAATGCTAAGATTCAACAAACAAGGTTATATTTCAAGTTTGAGCATTTTAATTCTTCATTTACTGGATATAACTATTATTCTGCTCCCAATTATCCTTACAGAGATTTTACCTTTAGATTCGGATTAGTTTGGAATTTTTTCATGTAGTTAAGTAGTTGATAATAAACCACATCTAAATATTCTCTGAAAAATATCTGTAAAATGTTTTGTACATCTCAAAAAGATATTATATTTGCACGCGCTACAGGGCAAAGAGCCATAAAATATGGTTAAATCTGTTAATAAATAGTAGTTTATTTCAGATTTATTTTTTTGCCAGCAAAAAAAAGGGTTTTATATTTGCACCCCTGCTTTTTATGAAGCAGAGAAAAATTTATGTTCATTAAAATATTGAAATTGATTGACA
>TARA_Y200000002_G_scaffold242782_1_pt1 | contig 29775 bp, 62 predicted proteins | sample TARA_Y200000002 | Tara Oceans TARA_Y200000002 (sample SAMEA2619388) | marine metagenome | biome: marine biome (ENVO:00000447); feature: surface water layer (ENVO:00002042); material: "saline water (ENVO:00002010), including plankton (ENVO:xxxxxxxx)" | depth 5 m | reverse complement strand
ATAGCGTCTTCTTGATACGGTCTTAGTTTCATTGATCATCTTCCTTGTCCTCTATATGCTTTGAAGGACTTTCTTTTATTCTTGTTCATACTACTGAACTTTACGTTGCGTGAACCTTGGCTAGTCTTTTTATACTTGGCCCTAGATATATGTATTTTTACTTCTTTTCTTACAGCCATCAGTGTCTCGTTTTATCCTTGCTTTCCATTTGAAGTTTAACAGCGTCGAGAACTTCTTCTTCATCAAGTTCTTCTGGATCTATTACATAATCTTCATCTATAAGACCTTGGTCTTTGCCGTATTCAATTATAGAGTTCCAATCGGTGTTGGCTCCTCCAGCTAAATTACCTAGCATATCTGCTTGAAAGAAAACTTCTTTTCTAGTCATGCCTTTTTCTTTAGCAATATCATTAATGACTCTGCCCCAGGATGCACCAATTAACATAGTTGCTTCGTTGGTGCTTTCTTGTAGTACATCGTAGGTAACGCAAACTACATAGGTTAATAATACTTCTAATAATTTATGGGGACTTTTGATTTCTCCCATTCTTCTGTTGAATGACATCATGTGAAGTCGTAATTCTCTTAATAAGTCCTTCTTGGATATCTCTTCCAAATTTATTTTGTCGTCTTTCATATAGCACCTTCGCTCTCTTTAATCTATTTATCGAAACAACACAGGCCGCAACTTCATCAAATAATTCAACTGGCAGTATGTGATTGTTTACCTTATATATTTTTGCTAACAACTTCTCAGAGTTAGCGACTAATTTTTTATCATCAATCATATTTGTTTCCTAATGTGTGCCTACCGAGCTCGTAACGCCGCTCGTATTAATTAACTTGCTCGGTAGGACTTTTTTGGGAGATGACCCAGTTATTTATCCCAAGGCATAGCATCATCTTCTTCTTGTAAAGGTTTCGCCGCAGGCGCCTCCTCTGAAGATGAAGATCCTTTGGCTAAATAATCTTGTATCTTATTACTGTCCTCGTACCCATTTGTTCCAGGCTCAATTTTGATCTTGGCTTGGAAAGGATTGTTAATCATTTCGTCCAAGGCACTAGCATTGAAACTGACATCGGTGCTTAAACCTAACGCTTTACGCCAAGCTTTAATTTTCCTAGCAGTCACGGTCACAGCATTACCTTCAAGAGTAAAATACTCCCAAAGTTTTCTATTAGAATGGCTTGGACCGAGTACTTGAAACTCGATTTCAACCATTGCATTCCCAGCTTTTGATGTTCTCTTTTCCCATTTGTTAGCAACTAATTCATAGTCGCCAGCAGGCATAGGTTTAAAGTCATCTTCTTGATCAGGCACTTCGCCTAACATTATTTCAAAGTCATCACTCATAAATTTAACTCCTTGCGAAGACATAAAGTGCAGTAAAAAATATTCTTGAGTTATTCTTTATGTACACTTATGCCTCCGACAGTTTTTGTATTGATTTTTTATATTCGTCGTAAAACGAATCCCATTTGAGTTCTATCTTATCTGGAAGAGGAACTCGTCTCTTCGCGTCAAAGGCGGGAGAGAACTTCGTAAACAGCATAGGATCACCCATGGCAAGTGCCCTTGTCTGCTCGTTGAAGCCCTTCCCCTCTTTCACAGTACGAACCTGGTGGTTCGCAAAGAAATTGAAATCGACCCATTCTCTAATGATGGAAGCTGTCTTGTTATGCAACTTCAATTGATACCTATCGTAAGGTTCTCTCTCTGGGTCTTTAAAAGTTTTAATATCTACATGCGAAAGCAAGATGACATTCATCTTCTTTTGATCATGCAAGATATCCAAACCTCTTAAAATCTTTCTAAACTTTTCTCTGGCCGCAGTGTAGCCTTTACCATAAGTTATGTCCTCTATACTAGCTACATTCTTTTCTGCGCACACAGCTTCATGAGTAAGAATCTCTGCCCAGTCTGTAGTATCTAGAACAACTGTTTTAAAATCATGATCTCTAGTGGCTAGTTTCTTAATACAATCAATAATGTCTTGATACTTTTCACACAATGGAAACTTCTTAACATTTAAGAATGCTGTACCTTTCTCGGTACAAATAAAAACTGGTTTGGGAGCTTGAGAGCCAAAGGTACTTTTACCTATGCCATCTATACCGCCAACATTTATTCTTATTGGTCCGGGCTCTAAGCCAGATAATAATTCATCTTCAAGACTTGACATTGTTGTACCTCCCTGGAATTCCTTCTGTACCTAATTTTTTCATGGTAGCAACAAAGTCTATTAAGAAATTAGCTTTGCCTTTGGTTCTAGCATGTGGCTCTATTTGATCTCGATAATAAAATTGCATGAGACTTTTTTGAGTCATGCCTGAGATCTTTGCAATGTGAGCAAAACTCAAACCGTCTTCTCTCAAATAATCTACTGCTCTTACAAAATCATTAATATTAAAATAATGTTTTGCATAATAGTCGTAAGCTTCGGCAAACAACTTCTCTTTGGACTCGCTTTGTGCGAAAGTCATCTCTATTTTTTTACTCATTTGGTTTTCCTCTTTTCAACAAAGCTGACGTATGGACGATCTGATATTTCAGTAGTCAAACCTTCAGCTAATTTATAGTAATGGGATGGATGTTGTTCAGCTAGAGTAGAAGTTTTTCTTTTGTCTTCTTTATACTCTATTTGAAATGGCCAAAGATTAGCTGGCACCTTGCCCTCGGCATGTATCTTTGCAACATAGTCTTGATCCCAAGATTTTTTCAAGCGGTACTCAACTTTAATATCAGCATCTAAATCATCAAGGGTTACTCGATGAGATCCCCCGGTATTACTAAGCTGGATTACTTGATCGTTTACTCTTGGGTGTCTTGCTATTGCAATGTCTAACTCTTTAGATTCCTCACGGAGTTTCTTTTGCCATAGCAAATTCTTTTTCTTTCTTTCGATAAGTTCTTGGAGCTCGTCGAACTCGGTCTTCTCTTTTATATCGTTCATAAAATCTCTCTTTAAATTTGTTCATTGCCAATTAAATAGATAAAGATTCAGAATGTCAAACACTTTTTTAAATTAATTTAGACAAATATGTAAAAAAAAATATACATTATGAAAATGCTTCTCTATAATAACGCCATGAATAAATTACAAGAATATATAAAAAACAGAGGCAAAGAGAATGTTGCAACGATATGTGATGTATCAGTACATGCAGTTAACTCTTGGTATTATGGAACAAGACAACCCACAGTTAAACAAGCTAAAAAGATTATGTTGGTTACTAATAAAGCACTTAACTGGGAAGATATTTATGGACCCATCGAAGAAGAAGCTGAAGCATAACAAATAATTTTGGGAGAAATATGTCGCTAATACTAAACGCCAATAAAGATTGGGAAAATATTTCTGAGGAAGCCAGACAAGAAATGATTTGGTCTTTCTGGGAAGAAGGCTTTCATTTAATACCTTGTGGTTCTAGAAACGAAGCTATCCCGGAATACTTTAGAAAGCGTCATCCTTTTGAAGACGATGACAAGCTCAGTGCAAAATGGGCAAAGACACCCAGAGTCAGATGGGAAACTTATCAAAGAAGACAACCCACGCAAGAAGAATTAAGAGAGTGGTTGGCTCGATATCCGGGAGCCAACTGGGCTGCTATCACTGGGATAACTTTTGTTGTCCTAGATTGTGATAGCGAAGAGGCGGTCAAGTTCGTAGAATCTGGTCAAGTAACTAGATCGCCTCTTAAACAAAAGACTCCTCGTGGTGGTTATCACTATTTCTATCAAGTCAATGAAGGACTGAATGTTAGAAACATGACTGGTAAGTTAGATGTCAGAGGTGAAGGTGGCTACGTTATGGTCTCGCCTTCTTCTAAATATTTTTTTGAAACAGCAGATGGCTTGGTCGTGAACGACATCGATGATTTGCCTATGCTCAACATGGAAGACTTGAACAACATACACGACTTCAATCAATCGGATAAGGTCACTTCCATTTTAGATAATAAAAATAAACTTACTGCTGACCCAGTAGATGTTGGTCAAAGAAACGATACCTTAGCTAGATTGATTGGTAAATGGATTAAAGAAGGTTGGGGTTATCGTGAAGTATTAATTAAATGTTTTGATTGGAATCAAACTTTGCAACAACCTTTACCCTTTCCAGAAGTATTGCAAACATGTATGTCGATTACCCAAGGACATATCAAACGACATCCAGAAGATACGGATGCTGGTATCTTAGAATGGAAAACTAGCGAATGGGAAATAGATTTAAAAGATGAACTTAAAGAGATTATGGATCAGGAAGATCCCATCATCGACCAAAAGCGTAAGGATGATTTAACGGACCCACTGGGTTTAAGACCTTACAACGATGAGTTCTGGACTGGCTTGGAACCTAATTCTATCGGTCAGTTTTGGGGTGATTGTTTTATCTTTGAACAGTCTAGATGTTTGCTGATTGGTAAACCTAAGATAGGTAAGTCGCATTGGCTTGGTGGTTTTGCAGCGGCGGCCACAACTGGGCAATCGTTTATGGGTAAACCTTTCACGCGTCCTTGTAAAGTTATGTGGTTGCAAGCAGAGATTATCCAGGAGTTCTTAAAAAATAGAATTGATACTTACTATCAACCTTACATGCACGACCCAGACTTGATGGCGATGGGACATGCTAACTTGATACCGACTGGTAGATTGAGAAAGAACTTAATGAGAGATAAAGATATTGATGGCATTGCTAGAAGTATTGAATATCATCAGCCAGATATTGTGATGATTGACCCTATCATTAACTTCTTTGATGGTGAAGAAAACAGCAACCAAGAGATACATAATTTATTATCTAGAGTCGATCGTTTGATTGAACTCTTTGGGGTTGCAGTAATCATCGCGCATCATACTGGTAAAGAAAGAGCCGACGATGCTTCGTTTATGTCAGCGCGTGGTGGTTCTGCTTTTGCTGGGTGGATGGACTCTGGTATCAAACTCATGGGGCAAAAGCCAAATGTGACTATGTTTTATGAAGCAAGAAACGCAAGAGAACCCGATACTCACTTGGCTAGATTTGATTTTGAGAAAGGCACATGGGATATGGTTGACTTTGATGAGGGTCCAGATGAAGTAGAGATTGCTCAAAAGGTAGCCGATGCAATGGATAGAATTACTTTTTATACAAGACAAGAGTTAGAGATCTTGGCAAGACAAGCACTAAAAGAAAACAATTTGCCTAGTGGCGAACGAGCTGCAAGATACGCAGTCAGTCATGTGCAAAAGTATTTGGGCGATATAGTTAAGACTCATGCTATCCCTGGAAAACAAACTTGGCATTATCGATTTGATAATAAAGGTAGGAAACCTTGGGAATGATTGGTACAATTTGTATATGAAAGTTTTAAGTTTATTTGACGGCATGAGTTGTGGTCAGTTGGCACTGAAAAAACTCGGTATCAAAGTCGATAAGTATTATGCAAGTGAGATAGATAAGTATGCGATACAAGTCACTCAAGCAAACTTTCCAGAAACAATTCAAGTAGGAGATGTCTGTAATTTAAAAGCAGAAGATTATCAAGATATAGATTTAATTTTAGCTGGTAGTCCTTGCCAAGGTTTTAGTTTTGCTGGTAAGCAGTTGGCCTTTGATGATGAACGTTCAGCTTTGTTCTTTGAATTTATTAGATTGTTAAAAGAGATCAAGCCAAAGTATTTTTTACTTGAGAATGTCAAGATGAAGAAAGAATTTTTAGAAGTCATTACGGATCAAGTATCAGCTTGTTATCCAGAGTTTCAAGGTAAAGATTTATTTGGCGGTAAGATTGAACCGATATTAATTAACAGTGCTTTGGTCTCAGCACAATCTAGACAAAGATATTATTGGACAAACATACCTAATGTTGAACAGCCAGACGATTTGGGCATAGTATTGAGAGATATTTTAGAAGATGATGGTCAAGCAGATTTGGTTGGCAATGGTGGTAGAGAAGCATTCAAAGAAAATATACAGAAAGGCACTGCTTTATTAGCTAGAGATTGGAAAGGTTGGAATACTTATGGCATGACTGGAGTACAAACTACACCTAAACAAGTAGGTATAGCATCAGATATTAATGGTCATGACATTTTAAAAAGAGTGTATAGCCCAGATGGTAAGTCGCCTACTTTGAATACTATGGGTGGCGGTAATCGTGAACCCAAGGTAGTTTCTGGAGGTGCTTTTCGAGGTAGGGCTTACGATGATAAAGGCAAACGCATGGATCGAAATGGCGACTCGGTAGCTAACAAAACAAAACAAATGTTAGAAATGAGAAAAGACGATAAAGCAAATGCAATAACTACAGTAGGCAAAGATAGTATTGCAGTAAAAGAAGATTTAACTTGGCGAAAGCTGACACCTTTGGAATGCGAAAGATTGCAGACAGTCCCAGACAATTACACTAATCATGTATCAAAGACACAAAGATATAAGATGTTGGGTAATGGTTGGACAATCAATGTGATCTCACATATCTTGAGTAATATGGAGATTTAATGAGAAACCCATACAAAATAGAAGGTCCCGCATTGATTAGTTTCTCTGGTGGTAGAACGTCTGGCTTCATGTTGAAGCAGATAGTAGACGCCCACGATGGCGTCCTCCCGGAAGATGTGCATGTGACTTTCGCAAACACTGGTAAAGAAATGCCTGAAACTTTGGACTTTGTGAGAGATTGTGGCGAACATTGGGGCATAGATATAACTTGGTTAGAGCTAGAGATAGGTGAAGAGAAGCCGATATATCGTACAAAAATAGTGGACTATGAGTCAGCTTCTAGAAATGGTGAGCCTTTCGCTGCTTTGCTAGATAGAAGGGCGTATCTGCCTAACCCAGTCGCTAGATTTTGCACAGCTGAGATGAAGATTAGAAGAATGAAAGACTTCATGTGGAAGATCAAAGGCTACAAACACTGGGACAATATCCTTGGTTTGCGACATGACGAGCCGAAGCGTGTAGCCTCGTCGCGTAATGCTTCGACTAAAGAGCGTTGGGATAATCTCATGCCTATGTACGAAGCAAAGCATGGGATAGATGAGGTATTAGAATTTTGGCAGAAAGCTAACTTTGACCTAAGTTTGCCGACAATCAATGGTCAAACAGTAGCTGGCAATTGTGATTTGTGTTTCTTGAAGGGGCGCAAAACTCTCAATGCCTTGATGAAGGAACGACCTGATCTAGCAGATTGGTGGATTGCTCAGGAGAATAGATTTGGTAATGACTCCGGGGCAACCTTTCGATCTGATCGTCCGCCCTACATTGAGCTCGTTGAGGAGGCAAAAAATCCTAAGATGTTGGATCTATTTGAGGACGATAGTATGTCGTGTTTTTGTCATGATTAAGCTAAAAAACGGTTGTGCAACGCTGATTGGCGATTTTGCACAGCGTCTGAGAAAAGTCAATAAAATCAATGACTTAACGATTGTGCAGTTGTGCAATTGCACATGCCTGCACATGCGCACAGCGTACGCTGAAACCCTTATGTTTATTGGGTTGTGCAGTTGTGCGGTTGTGCACTTCTATAAGAAGGGAAAGAGTGGGGATAAATCCCACATTCCCACTCCCTTTTTCTTTCTTAATATAATTAATAAAACAGTGAGGTAAAACATGGGAAAAACAAAAGATCTATACATGGAGATAGAAGGCAAAGCAATAGATTGTTTAGATGATTATCTGAATGATAAAGATTTAAATTTGCCAGAGTGCAGATATAATTTTGAAGCTGAACATGGGTGTGGTGCTATGCACATATTTGATGAGATATTTGAAGGTGCAGAGATACTAAAATTGAATGGACACAAATGAGAGGTACAAAGATAAGGTACAACGGCAATTTGTCGGATAAAACTTTAGAAAATATAAGAATTGGTGTGAATAGGAGATTGAATGCAAAGGAAAAGCAAAAAGCCAAAGCTGAACGATGAGATTATTCATACTGAGTACACTTACAATAGAGTTAATCAAGGAAAAGTAATACAATTGTTGGATATGCAGTTCTTGTATCAGATGAAAGATGGTGCAATAAGGCATTGTATGTTTGATGAAGACTGGAGATTTGTAATAGATGGCAAAACCAAAAAAGAAACTAACTAAAATGCAAGAGGTCTTTGTAAACCTTATGGTTTATCAAGATCTCAATCAAAGCGAGTGTGCTTTTAGAGCTGGGTTTAAAAATCCAGAAGTTATTGCCAGTCGCATGATGAACAATGAAGAATATTCGCATGTCCAAGAGAGGATCAGAGATATGAAAGCTCTGCAAAGGAAGAAGTACGATATTACTTTTGAGAATGTAGCCGGGAAGTTAGCAAACATTAGAGATGCTGCCGCCTCAGATGGATCTTATGGACCTGCAGTAAATGCGGAGATTGCTAGAGCAAAATTAGGTGGCCTCATGGTCGATCGTAAGGAGGTGCGTTTTGGTAAGATTGACTCTATGAGTAGAGAAGAACTAGAGAATAGGTTGCAACAACTCATGGAGGAAAATCAAATCAGATCGATAGATGGAGAAGCTAGAATAATAGAGGACGAAGATGATGATACAAAAGATAAAAGACTATCTGGAAGAAAGTAATTCTCAAGGAATACTTATCGACCCGGAGCAATTGTTAGAATTAATTTGCGAGTGGGAAACAGAAGAAGATTAATCTTCTAACTCATTACCTTCTGAGAGTTGTACTATTCTTTTTGATCTAGCTACTGGATCAGATATTAATAGTATTGATACTATTTTATCGTCTTCATAGCCACAAATTGCGTTGTCTTTTATTTTGTATTTAATCATCACTTAAATTCTCCTCGTGTGTTGCGATCAATTTATTTAAATACCATCTTGCTTTACGCAAATCATCTAGCATTTTTCCTTTGTATTCATGACGCCAGACGTATTTCATAACATTACCTTTGAGATAACCTTGAAATTGTCTAGTGGTCATTGAGGATTGAATGGCCTCGATGCACTCAATATCCCCGGTGTTGTAGTGCGTTGGGTTGTTTATTAAATCTGCGTCTTTTGTTTTTTTACTCGCCATTGTTTACATTCCTACTTGTTTTCATATAACAAGCTCGGCAAAATCCTTTAGGATATTCATGAGGCCTTGTCATCTCGCCATTTACCCAAAGACCTTCTTCTTCCGGGACTTGTTCCTTGCAACTATCACAATAGTATTGAATATCTTGAACGCCTTTATTCCAAATAATTACTTCCATTAGTATTTTTCTCCAAAGATTATATTAAATTCTTCATCTGTAAGATCCAAACGAAGTTTAATAATATCCCAAGCATTGTCAATTTGTGCGTCTTCTTCGGTATATGGCTTTGCTCGATTGTCAAATAGTTTCTTCTCGATCAGATTTACAGCTTCAACTGGCGTCATTTTATTTTTCATGCTTCTTCTACCTCTATTATTTCTTCATTGTCATAACCATACTCAAGACCATTTCCAGTCGTACTTTCATCAAGTGCATCGTACTTACCTTTATAAACTAAAGCTTCGGCATCTTGCTTATTTTTAGCTTCAACAATTATTTCTGAATATCCTATCCATTTTGTACGAACTTTAAATACTTTACTCATGCTTCCTCCTCAACAACCTTATAACACTTTGCATATCCTGTTGTATTAACTTCTCTTATACCTTCATCATTAATATATGTTGGGTAAAAAACAAGTCGGCACTCATTTGTTATATCGTCTCTATATAAATTCATGTCCCATACTTCTCCTTCTTCTGTATCAACAGAAGTCCAATTATCATCTTGCCAGTCAAATATAGTACATTCTTTCATTGTTTTTTCTTCTCTTAATACTTTCCACGTTTTACTCATGCTTCCTCCTTAATAAAAAAAGTTCTGAGTATGTCTTCGACATCTTCAACAATGTTGTTGTATTCGTCTTGCTTTTCTTCTGTATAAACTTCATCTCCATTTGGCTCAATCTTTGTGATTGGATCTAAAGATGAATACTCTAATACATAACTAGATAGCACTCCATAAAGTTCAACCCATTTTTCAGTGGGTATGGTTATTTTATTACTCATGCGTCCTCCTCTGCTTCAAATTCTAAATCACCTAAGTTTATTAAATCTTTTGCATGGTCAATAGCTTCGCATTCGTTTTCACAATCGCATACTTCTATCTCAATACTTGCAGTCACTATGTATGTTTTTTTCATGCGTCCTCCTCAATAAAAGTATCATTAATTCTTAACTTATTTACATTTGGTATTAGTGGCAACCTAGACATAGACAAAAAATTCTTTTTGGTTTGACTGCCTCCTACAACTCTTGTATATCTGTATTTTCCTTTATAAAAGTCTTTTTCTAAAGCAATATACTTAAATATTGGTTCTTTCATTTTTTTCATGCGTCCTCCTCTATTAAATCTGAACTATCTACTATTTCTTTAATCATGTCTGCTAACCAATAAACAGAACAATAAGGATTGTTTTTATTGGCTTTACAAAGTGATTGTATTTCCTCAATCATTTCTTCTTTAGTCATGCTTCCTCCTTTATTACTTTTGGATTAAATTCTGGTATCTCATAATCTAAATTTTGTTTAGATATATCTAATGGTTTTTGATAGCTACATAATTTTTCATATAGAGGTATTAACTCTCTATCTGATTGCATTCTATTGCTTACCATTTCTATTAATTCAAATAGTTCTTCTTCATTTATTTTTATTTGCATTTCAACACCTACAAAATTTAATTATTTCTTGGTCTATCTTGGGCGATAGTTCTTCTAATATGTTGATACCGCCTTGATACCTAGTAAAAAATTCACACGACCAACCATCAGATTTAAAAGAATAATTATCAGATGGTTTGCCAATTGCGTTTTCAATCACACCTATAACATTTAGTGCGAGTCCTTCGTACTCTTGATCTAGATTATTAAAGTCTAATCCGAACATACACCAATCATTTATATCTTCTGGATATTCATTAACCCATTCATACTGCGGATTAAGTTCATCATCAAGGTTTGGTTCAAATAAATCAGCTTTATTTATCAGCCAGAGCAAGTCTTCATGGTCTGTTTCATAGCCAAAATGAATACAACCCCCTCCACTATGGAAGGGGAATAGTTTTTCATTTTTGCTTAGTAATTGTTTGCTAGTGTCTTTCATTAGGCGACCTCATCTCTCCATTGAACAATGTTTATTTTATTGAATGTTTCTATATCAAAACCTTCAAATTGTTTTTCTATTCTCTCTCGGTAGTTTGCAACCAAAGAATGAGCGTAAAAAACCGATTGTTTTAGATGTAAAAATCCTTTGATACTTGGTTCTTCCTTTGAATTTAAAGCACTAAAGATGTGATGAACACACCAATACTTAGAGCAAGTAATAGGACTAAAAACATATTCAGCGTTAGCATAATCTCTATGTCTTTTTTCATAACCCTTTTCAAGATCGAGAAGTTCTGTTGCGTAGTGTCGCCAATCGATATTATCAACCGCCCAAACTAAACGTCTGTAAGCATCGTTGATTAGTTCTGTTTGTTTAGTTTTACTCATTATTCTTCCTCCTTCCAAGACGTAGAATCTGGAAATATATCAGCATATAATTGAGCAACTGCAACCATTTCTGGAAACAGTTTCTTAACTAACTCTGTATTTCTGCCATCAAGACTAGATATTGCCTTGTGTATTTGGGTTATAGCTTTGCTTAGTTCTGGTGTTCTAGTAGACGCAAAACCTTTGTCTACTAAATACATTGCTACTAGATCGTCAGTAGCTTCAAAGTAATTTATATGTTCATTACTTTTATTTGGTTTGTAATAGTCTGTCATTATTTGTTCTCCTTATTAACATACTCTAAAACTTCGTTAAAATATGAGGTGTAAAGTTCTTCCGACTTTTCCCCCATTCCATATTCATCAGCTTTCATAACCGAATATATCCAATCTTCAAAACCAGATAAATCCTTATGTCCTATACCTAGATAATTCTGTTTTCTCTCTTTGAGTAAAGGCGAATTAATCCAGATGTGATAGCCATTGAATTCAAAACTAGGAAGTTCATCATTACCATAAGAAACATTTTCCCAATCTTTTGGAATAGGCAAATGCTTATAGTATTCTTCCCAATACAAGTTTCCATATTTATCTCTTTTCATTTTTGTTTTTTTCATAGATTACTCCCTAAAAAATAATTAATTAATACAAGAATTATACATATTTTTACATAAAATTACATACATATTTTAGATAATAAAAGTTAATAAATTTTTTCGTATTTAATTGATATAGATTAATAAACACGATTTCGACCCCCTCGCACACATAATCAAAATGTTTTCGGTTTCGTGCGTGCGATCTGCGGTTTATGAAATAAAAAAAAATCCGATCTGCAATTTCCAGATCCGAAAATTCGCCAGATCAATTGCGATTTGCGATTTATGTATATAAAAAAAAAGAAACTCCTAGATCCGAAGATCTAGGAGCACCATTAGGAGAACAAATTTGTCGAGAGAGTTCGACAAGTGCGAGTTTAACATTATAAATGTGCGGATTGCTACTTATTTAAATCTTCCGGGGCAATTCCCGGGGCCGCGTTTTTTCATCTGGCTACAAAAAAAAGAAGGCCCACTAGAAAAACTAGTGGACCTAGGGGGGATGTGCGACCAAGTTTGTATTAGGGAGAGCTTGGTCGCACGGTTTTGGAAACTAACCATTCTTCCATGTCAATTCTTTGAAGTCATAGCCACTCAGAACATCAGAAACTAAGAATCCCCATTCCATGTGGTACAAAGTACCATCATGGTCTGAGTCAAACTCGCCATATTTCTCCTGATCTGACCAGTAGCCACCATAGACACCGCCATCCAATTCTTTTTTATCTAGAAAGAATGAATAGTCCATGAACCCGGAACTATTGATGTGAGCGTACATTTCAAAGGTCCCTTCTGCGAGTTCCAGCTTGAAATTGTAAGGACTTGCGTCTTCCTCTGTTCTATCTAAGTACGCGTCATCCATTGCTCACCTCCAAAAATTCAAAGTCGCCTTCGTCTTTCATCAATTGAATTAACCTTTCTTTGGCTTTGTTAACCTCGTCCTGATCAAACTCTTTAATTTCTTTTGACGCTTTTATGGTGAAGTCTTCCCCGGAACTTTCATCGCCAATGAAAAAATCTTTGGTAAAGAAAGAAAAATAAAGGAATGAATAACCTCCAAATTCATCTTCAATCCTTTCGTTAAAGCGATAGACATCTGTATTCATATTGTCACAGATGATGTCGCCACTCTTATCACAAATTATATTTCTCATATTTCTCCTTGTAGTTTTCTTAAATAATTAAAAATTTCTTGAATGGTTTCAAGACCTAATGTTTCGTAATGTTCTGGAGGTGTATGTAGTTCCTCGTCAATTACCTCATAAACTACAACGTGCCATTTATCGCCTTCATAGTTCTCGGTAATTTCAATATGAAAATTAGTGTTTGGTTCTTTATCCTTGGATATAGAAATATCAAAAGTTAAACTCATTTGTACTCTCCTGATCTCTCAAATTTATCTTCGCCGACCCGGATAACAAAGCCAACCTCTAACGCTTTCTTTAATAATTGGTCCTGGTCTAGTTCAAAATTAAAACTAGGTGCTTGTTCCAACCATAAAGATTTTTTTGTATATATCATAATTCCTCCTAATGAAATTGATTGATATAGATATATTATACAAAATGAATTATAATGCAACTATGAATTTAAATAAATTGAATAGAAAAGAAAAACTAGATTTTATCCTAGCTACTAGGGGAATAACTAGAGACGATACATTTATGTTAAATGAATACGCTTTAATGTCTGATAGTGAATTAGATATTGAATTCGATTATTACTATAACTGCACATACTAAGGAGAAAAATTATGAAATATAAAATAGTTAGATTTTATCGAGACGAAAACCACCCGGACAATAGGAAGGTTATTTTAAGAGGGCTAACTGAAGAGGAAGCCCAGGACCACTGCCAACAAGAGTACACTCGCGAAAAGGGTGTTTGGTTTGATGGCTATACCGAAGAATAAATGTAGTAAGTAGTCCCACTACATGAAAAGGGCGCCTTGATCGGGCGCCCTTTTTTTTGGGGAAGGATTTGCGATTTGCGGTTTTAAATAATAAAAAAAATCTGCGGGCCGCTATTTTAAATTGCGACTTAAAATTTCAAAGTAAAGCACCGCCAGAGCAAGAGCCAGACCAAATGCTAGACCCATCACAAATATTGCCCAACCAGCCATGACTGTAAACATGTGTGCTTGGATTAGGTAATGTCCCAGGATGAAAAAAATAATGGCACCTCCAACCGAGGTGCCGAATGCTATTAAAGTTATTTTCATAATGCCGATGCCTCCCACAAGATCTTGCGCTTTTCTTCAAAGCTTTCATCTTCGATGTTCCAACAAAGCCAACCACCGAAAAAATAAAGAGTCTTGCCATTTATTTCTTGCGGTTTAATGGCCATGATTTCGTCAGCAAAATTGCCATCACTGCCATCATCTATATCTGGATATTGCTCCCAATTTTCAAGACAAAGTTTTACATATCTATAAAACTCTGCTCTCTCCATATAAGGCATTGCCCACCCATTCCAACCACGACAATCTGCGTCTAGCCAACAATCGTAAATTAGTTTGGGGTCTTTGGTTTCATAATAGTCATCAAAGCAAACTTTACTTCGAAACAATTTAGGTTCTTTCATAATTTCTTCTCCTATGAATGATTAATTATTAGTTGATTCTATATGTACATTTAGTATAATTCAAGTATTCATTTTAATTAATCAATAGGAGAAGAAAATGGAAAAATTAGAAAAACCAGATTTTACAAAAGTCATCGATAACGATGCTATTGAAAATCTAACCGATGAACAAATGAAAGAACTTGAAAAAGTTCTGAGCAAAATCAAATACTAAGGAGGCAGTTATGGGAGCAAGAGCAACAATAACAATGATACCTAAAAGAATGACCGAAGAAGAAATGGACAAAGAAGGATTTTATTCTTGTCCTTCTATCTATGTTCATTGGCACGGTGCAATGGTTGAACAACTATTAGACAAAGCCAAAGAAATAATGGGCGATAGACTCGGAGACGAAACTTATACCTTTGCAAGACTTGTTCAAGTCATAGCAAACGAAGTAGATTGTTTCGAAGATTCCAGAAGATATGGAAATTTATCTGTTGGCGTTGGTACTTATGGCACAGTAAACGCTGGGGATGATTACGGAGATTATTTCGTGGATGGTCATTTGAATATACAAAACCACGTCAAAGGGGATTGGCAAGAGTAAACCCTCCTATGGTGGAAAGGGCGACTTCGGTCGCCCTTTTTTATTTGTGCGACTGCGAATTTAAAATCGATCGCCAGACCTAATGTGAGCTCAAGATGCTGAGGCCGCGGACATTTATTTTTTTCTAAAATAATAAACTCTTTATGACTAGGAGGACTTAATTTTTTAATTTACCAGGGGGATAAGTGGTTGCACAAAATGTCTAAACATGTTAAATTTATTACATAAATTAATCCAAAACACCATAGGAGGTCAAAATGGAAAATTTAAAACAACTAAAGGATGCGATACTTTTAAAACAAGAATTGCAACAAGATAAACAGTTCAAGAAGATTAGTTCTCTAATCAATCAATGCGACAGTGTGATTAGGGCTTTTACTAATGAGCAAAAAGAAAAGCTAAAACCTTTCTTGAAGTTTACTAATAGTGGTATTGCCATTTCTGAAAATCAGCAAAATAAAATATCTCAAAAGTATGGGATAGAATTGGTATCTGACAAAACCAAATCGACCAATAGATTTGCTGTTCATAATCAAATTGGTAATTCAGAAAATGTTAAATACTATTTAAGTAAAAGAAAGCCGACTAAAGTGCCGACGCTTACTGCTAGTGGCTTTGCTATTTATCATGATAGTGAGAAGAGCATCTTCTAAAAAAATAATTCCTTTGGAAAGCCGAGCGTTTTTTGCTCGGCTTTTTTTTTGCACCCCCCACCCCCCTATAAATCGCGCGTGTTTTTTTTTCTATATATAAATAACAATCGATATGTATAATTACAAAAAAATGAAAAGGGACCCCTATCAAATCTAAGATAGAATATTGAAAATGAAATTAGATCACTTAAATGACGAGACGATAAAAGAAATCTTAATGATTCAAGATCGTCTGAAAGTTATAGATGCTAAATCAGAATCAAGAGACTCCTTTTTGGGCTATATAAAACACGTCTGGCCTGAGTTTATCGAAGGGGAGCACCACCGATTATTCGCGCAAAAGCTAGAAGATGTTGCGAAAGGCAAAATTAAAAGATTAATTGTCAACATGCCGCCCAGACATACCAAGTCTGAGTTCGCTTCAGTCTATTTCCCTTCTTGGTTTATGGGACTCAAACCAAATACCAAGATTATGCAGACCACGCACACTGCCGAATTATCTGTGAGATTCGGTAGAAAGGTTAGGAACCTTATGGATCAGAACGAATATAAACAATTATTTGATGATTTCGGTTTATCTGCCGACTCCAAATCAGCTGGGCGATGGGAAACCAATAAAGGTGGCGAATACTTTGCGGCAGGTGTGGGCGGAGCTATTACTGGGCGTGGTGCCGACCTTTTGATTATTGATGACCCTCATTCTGAACAAGATGCTATGTCGCCGTCGGCGTTAGAGAATGCTTGGGAGTGGTATTCTTCTGGACCGCGACAAAGATTACAGCCGGGAGGCTCAATCGTAATCGTGATGACGCGTTGGAGTACCATTGATCTTACCGCTAAATTAATTAAACGTATGTCTGAAGATAGTGCTGACCAATGGGAAGTACTAGAGTTGCCAGCGATTATGGATTCTGGCAAACCACTTTGGCCTGAATATTGGAAGATCGAAGAATTGGAAGCTGTTAAAGCTTCTATTCCAGTAGCCAAGTGGAATGCTCAATACATGCAGAATCCAACCAGTGAAGAGGGCGCAATCGTTAGAAGAGAGTGGTGGAATATCTGGGAAGATGAAGAGCCACCACCAGTTGATTACATTATTCAGTCTTACGATACCGCTTTCTCGAAAAAAGAATCGGCTGACTATTCAGCGATTACTACTTGGGGTGTGTTTCGTCCGAGTGATGATGCCCCGGATTCAATAATTCTTTTGGATTCTAAAAAAGGTCGTTGGGATTTTCCAGAACTCAAGGGAATCGCCTACGACGAATACCAAATCTGGAGTCCCGACATGGTCTTGATTGAGGCTCAATCGAGCGGGACTCCTTTGACCCAAGAACTGAGAATGATGGGCATACCTGTAGTTAACTTCCGACCCTCGCGAGGTAACGATAAAGTTACTAGAATGCACTCGGTAGCACCGATGTTTGAAGCGGGTATGGTTTGGGCGCCAGAGATGGGGTTTGCTGATGAACTTATCGAAGAATGTGCTGCGTTTCCGTTTAGTGAACACGATGACTTAGTGGATTCCATGACACAAGCTTTAATGAGATTTCGTCAAGGTAATTTCATCTCGCTTGATTCCGATGAAGTTATGGAAGATAATGACTTCACGAATAGAGTTTATTACTAGAGGAGTAAAACATTATGGCTAGACCTAACTCAGCATCAGCGAAAAGAGCTGCGGCAAATAGAGAAAGAGCTAAAAAAATTCAAGCAGCTAATAAAGCTAAAAAAACTGCTGCCCTTGAAAGAGCAAAAGGCTCAACAAAAAGAGTTCAACAAAGAAGAAAAACTACTACAGCTAGAGTAGCTAAAAAAACAACTCCTAAAAAAACACCAGTTAAAAAAACAGTAGCTAAAAAAACAGTAGCTAAAAAAACAACTCCTAAAATACCTGGAAGACTAGGCAGGATAGCGGCTGTTGCAACGGCTATTGGAGCTCCAATAGGTGTAGCAGTATCAAATGCTTTTAGAAAAAAAGATCCTACTTTCGGTGAAACTTTTAAAAAAGCTAGAAAAGAAAAAGGACCTATGTCCACTTTTAATTACAAAGGCAAAAAATACAGCACAGTTACTAAAGACCAAGTTGAAAAAGCTGGGCACAGCACTTTAAGATCTTATCTAAATGCTGGCGGTAAAAAGAAAAAAACTGGTTTAACAACTAAAAGAAGAAAAACTGGCGGACCACCTTTAAGACGTAGGAGATAATTATGTCAATAACAAAATTAGCAAAAGCTGCGGAAAAAATAAGAAAAGCAAGATTAAAAAAATCTGAAGAAGCGTCAAAAAAAGTTAGAAAACAAGGAAAGGATTACGATAAAAAAATAAAGAAAAATATAGTAAAAGATATTTCTAAAGGAAAAAAGCCAGCACCTACTAGTATGCCGGGTCAACCAAAAAAACCCATGTCAAAAAATAAAAAACTTGGCGCTTTAACAGAAGGTGTAAAAAAGAAAAGAAGAGACGCTAGAGTAAAACGTATGGAAGGAGCGGGTCCTTTAGGTTTAAAAAAACCTAAAGATGAAATACCTTTAAAATTTGGCGCAGGTGGTGTGGTTAAAAAATTAGCTTCAAGTTTAACAAACAAATACAAACCAAAGTTAAAAAATCAAAAAGAAGATTATGGTCTTTACAGCAAACAAGATTATTCTGATGTAATTAAAAATTACGAAAAAACTCAAAAGAAAATACAAAGAAACAGAAAAGTAGCAGGCACCGTCGGCGGAGCAACAGCTGCAACTGTAGTAGCGAGCAACGTCAAAGATAAAAAATAATTTCTTATGTCAAAGAAGATTGAGGATCTCTCTTACGAAGAGACCGTAGAGAAGATTACCAATATCACAACTTATCTAGAAAAAGATAATCTATCTCTTGATGAATCTATCGAAGCATTTGCCTACGGAGTAAAACTTAGCAACCATGCTAAAAAATTGTTAAACTCTGCTGAAGATAAAATGAAAAAAGTCTTAGACAAGGAGCACGTAGATGACTCAAAAAAACTCGAAAGTAAAAATATATTTGACTGAGTTTAGAGTTCAGGGTGAGAACACAATTTACGAAGGACCTAATATATTTGCTAGTAGCTCGGAAATAGCAGAAAATATAGCGGAACAGATGGGAGTTACTGTAGTTGGGGAATTACAAGATATAATTTCTCTTTACGATGACTTGTACGAAATATTTGATAAAGATGAAAGAGTATTACACTAATGGCAGATATAGATAAAGCAATAGGTTCTGATGATCTAATAGATTTAGAAGTAGATAATCAAGACAAAGCAATTAACGTCGAAGTACCAGAAGACATCGAGATAGATTTATCTGTCTTCGAGCGCGGGGAAGATGGAACCCTAACCTTTGGTTCGGTGTTAACGCCAGATTTATCAGAACAATTCAACGACAACTTAGCTGAATATTTAGAGCAAGATGAGCTCGATAATATTTACAGTGATTTAGTTGACGCCGTAGAAGCAGACAAATCCTCGCGACAAGGTTGGGAAGATACTTACAAGGAAGGTTTAGAAACTTTAGGAATGAATTATGAAGAAAGGTCACAACCTTTCGAGGGTGCCTCTGGCGTTATGCATCCATTGTTAGCAGAATCGGTAACTCAGTTTCAAGCACAAGCTTACAAAGAAATACTACCATCGAATGGCCCAGTAAGAACTCAAGTAGTTGGTGCAAAAAATCCAGACAGTGAAGCGCAAGCTGGTCGTGTTAGTGAATTCATGAACTATCAATTGATGAATGTCATGGAAGAATACGATACTGAAACAGATCAAATGTTATTTTATTTACCATTGTCTGGTTCGGCATTTAGAAAAGTTTACTACGATCAAAATTTAGGTCGTGCTGTTTCTAGATTTATTCCAGCAGAAGATTTAGTTGTGCCTTACGCTACAACTGATATTTACAGTGCTGGCAGAATTACCCATATCGTTGATATGTCTATGAACGATATTAAAAAATTACAACAAGCTGGATTTTATCGTGATGTAGATATTTCTGATTCAATGATAGTTGATACTGATACTGATTCTATTCAAGAAGAAATAGATGAATTGCAAGGTGTCGAACCTAGCTATGGCGAAAGCGATCAATGTGAACTTTATGAAGTACATACTGACTTGGATATTCCAGGGTATGAAGATGTAGATGCTGAAGGTGAACCTACAGGAATTAAATTACCTTATGTAATTACGCTTTCAACTACCACTAACGAAGTATTATCAATTAGAAGAAACTACAGACAAAACGACCCATTGAAAAAACGCATAAATTATTTTGTGCACTATAAGTTTTTACCGGGTTTAGGTTTCTATGGATTTGGGTTAACTCACATGATTGGTGGGTTATCAAAAGCGTCAACATCTATCTTGCGACAGCTGATAGACGCGGGCACATTATCTAACTTACCAGCTGGATTTAAGGCTAGAGGTATTCGTATCAGAAACGATGACCAACCTTTACAGCCGGGTGAGTTTAGAGATATGGATGCTCCAGGCGGGAGTTTAAGAGATGCTTTTGTCCCACTGCCATTTAAAGAACCATCTGGTACTTTACTTAATCTGCTAGGTACCTTAGTAGATAGTGGCAGAAAATTTGCAGCCTTAGCTGAAATGCAAATAGGTGACGCTAACCAAAACATGCCAGTTGGTACTACCGTAGCTTTACTAGAGCGTGGTACCAAAGTCATGTCAGCAATCCATAAAAGATTGCATTCTTCACAAAGATTTGAATTTATTTTATTAGCCAAAGTATTCGCTGATTACTTACCACCAGAATATCCTTACATGAGTTCTGCTGGTGACGGCATGATTAAACAAATGGACTTTGATGAACGCGTAGATGTACTACCAGTTTCAGATCCAAACATTTTCTCTATGAGTCAGCGTGTTATGTTGGCTAATGAAATATTACAAGTCGTAAATTCAAATCCAAACATTCATGGGCCGCAAGGCATGTATGAGGCTTATCGCAGAATGTATGCTGCTATGGGTGTGCAAAACATAGAACAGTTATTGCCACCACCACCGCAGCCAATGCCTACTGATCCTGCTAGTGAAAACGCTTTGTTGATTAAAGGTCAGCCTTGTCAAGCTTTCCCTGGGCAAGATCATGATGCACACATCAATGTGCATATCTCATTAGCACAAACCAGTTCAGTAATGATTGAACCTATTATCATGACCAACATTCAAGCACATGTTTATCAACACGTAGCTTTACGTGCTGCAGAAATTGTCGACATGCAAAATATGCAAGACCCAGAGTTTATGCAAATTCAACAAATGCTTATGGAAATGCCACCAGAAATGGCTATGCAACAACAACAAAAAATAGATGAAGCGATTGCGAAAGATGTGTCACAAATTCAAGCTGGACTGATGTCGCAAATCAATATGGCATTTGTCCCACCAGCACCGCCAGCAGACCCATTGGTAGCTTTGCGTGATAAAGAATTAGATATTAAGGCTCAAGATGTAGAACGTAAGAGCCAAGAATTTGCAGCTAGACAACAATTTGATGCTATGCAAGCCATGAAGCAAATGGAATTAGCTAGAGAAAAATTAAGTGTTTCGAAAACGATTGCCGAGATGAAAGACGATTTAGGTCGTGATAGATTAGATTCTAGTAATAAAATTAAAAAAGCAGAATTACTGATAAAGAATAGAGGAAATTAATGAATGTGGTAAGATTAAAAACGCTAGGGCCTAGTTTTCAATCTTCTCCCCTTGGCCCTAGCACCTTAAATAGCTATGGCAATCACTAGGTCACAACTTAAAAAAACTACTAGAAAAAGTCCGAAGGGCAAAATGCCCTCCAAAAATAAAAAGAATTTTAGACCTACTAAAAAAGGTGCAGGTATGACTGCAGCAGGAGTCAGAAAATATAGGAAGCTGAACCCCGGTTCTAAATTAAAAACTGCCGTAACTGGCAAGGTAAAGAAGGGTAGTAAAGCAGCTAAGAGACGTAAATCATTTTGCGCTAGATCAGCTGGACAGATGAAGAAGTTTCCTAAAGCAGCTAAGAATCCTAATTCAAGATTAAGACAAGCAAGAAAAAGGTGGAAGTGTTAAATGGCTACAAATACTAGAAATAAAAAAACTGTAAAAAAAGTTGTTAAAGGTTTAAGAAAGGCTAGCAAAACTCATGCTAGACAAGCTAAATCTTTAAGTGCTTTAAAATTAAAAAAAGGTGGTAAAGCTAAAAAGAAAGGCGGTTCTAAACCAACTAATCCAGCTTTATACGCTAGAGTAAAAGCAGAGGCCAAACGTAAATTTAAAGTTTATCCTTCAGCTTATGCTAACGCTTGGTTAGTTAGAACTTATAAAAAACGTGGTGGCGGTTACAGAAGTTCGTAACTAATATGAGAAGCCTTCATTTTCTGCTTCCTGAAGCATTACCAAATAATATTATTGAAGATATAAAAAATATGGCGTTACAGTTCCCAGAGGAAATGGGAGTGATTGGTGGAGAAATAGGTAAAAATGCTACGCAAGATAAAGATCTCAGAAGGTCTCAAATTCGTTGGATAGACCCACGTACAGACGATACAGCTAAATTAACTAATCTTTGTACTAATTTATTTTGTGATGTTAATAGAGAAATTTTTGGGCTAGATATTGAAAGAATATTTAATATTCAATACACAGAATACTTAGCAGCTAACAAAGGTTTTTATTATAGACATATAGATAGTTTTGCAGGCAGAGGAGAAATGTATGATAGAAAACTTAGTATGACCATACAGTTATCTGATTCAGATGAATATGAAGGAGGTGATTTTGAATTCGATAATGATATTTTAAAAAATCCTCCTGATAGAAATACTTTAAGAGAGAAAGGTAGAGTTTTAATTTTTCCTTCTTTTATACCGCACAAGGTAAATCCAGTTACTAAAGGAATTAGAAAAAGCCTAGTGACTTGGATAGAAGGACCAGCTTGGAGATAATCATGGTAGAAAGTTGCAGGAAAAATTCAACAAGTTAAAATATTTGCACAAGGAAAAAAATAATAAGGAAAAAACATGGCAAAGCCTAGCGGCGGATTAACAGAATGGTTTGGTAAAGGACCCAAAGGCGATTGGGTTGATATTGGCGCACCAAAGAAAAAAGGTAAGTTTCAAAAGTGTGGTCGAGCTAAAGTAAAAGGTTCTAAAAGAAAATATCCTAAATGCGTACCCAGATCAAAAGCTAAAAGCATGACAGCTGCACAAAGAAGCAGCGCAGTTAAAAGAAAACGTGCAGCTGGTAATCCGGGAGGCAAACCTACCAACGTAAAAACTTTCGCTAAAGATGGCAAACTAATACGAAAACACCACAAAGGTTGTGGTAAAGTGATGTCAAACAGAAGGAAGAAAACTAGATATTCATAAAAATTAATGGCAGAAGATCTCAATTTAGCCGAATGGCTATTAAAAAAAATTAGACAAAGACAAGAAGATATACTTGAAACATTGGGTGCAGGTAATATAAAATCCGTTGAAGATTACAGATTTCACATTGGTGAGTTAACAGCACTTCGCACCATGGAATCTGAAATAAGAGAAGTGCTGCAAGAAGAGGATTAACGATGACCGAACTAGCAGTTCCTAACCACATCGCAGAAGAAAGAAAAAAGGAAAGAGAAGAAGCAGCAAGATCAGATGTAGATAAAGCTTATGTCAAAACTGAAGACAGAGTTTTAGATCCTACATTGCTAGATAAATCATTACTTGAAAGAATGCCTAATCCCACTGGCTGGCGTATATTGGTTTTACCTTACAAAGGTAAAGGCGTAACCGAAGGTGGCATACACTTAACCACATCTACTTTAGATCGAGAATCTTTAGCTACAGTAGTTGCCTATGTTTTAAAAGTAGGTCCTACCGCATATAAAGAAGACGATAAATTTGAAGGCGAGGCTTGGTGTAAAGAAAAAGATTGGGTATTGATTGGCAGATATGCGGGAGCTCGCTTTCGTTTAGAAGACAATCACGAAGTAAGAATTATTAATGATGACGAGGTAATCGGTACCATTAATGATCCCGATGATATTAAAACTTTATAGGTGATTTATGGCTGAACAAGAATATGCTTTACCAGATATTTCAGAAGAGCAAGTAGAGAAAGCTGCTTTACCAGTTGGTAAAAGAGCTGATCAAGAAGCTTCTGATGAAACTAAGTTCATTGATCTTGAAGAAAACAAAGATGAACTTAAATCTATTGAAGAAGACACTATTCAAGAAAACTTTGAAACCAGTGACAAGGTAGTAGAAGAAAACAAAGACAAAGGCGAAGTTGAAAAGAAAGCTGCTTATGCACAAAACAGAATTAACAAAGCTGTTGCTCAAGCAAAAGATTTTCAAAGACGCGAACTTATGGCTGTGCAATATGCTAAACAGCTAGAAGAAGAAAACAATAAATTAAAAGCGACCAAACAATCTTTTGAAAAGACTATGTTTGATAGTCGTAAGAGCGAAACTGATTCAACTATTGAATTAGCTAAACAAGCTCACAAACAGGCTGTTGAGGCAAACGATGCTGAATCTATAGCAAGAGCTACTGAATTATTGAGTACTGCTATTGCTGAGAAAAAATATATCGAAGCATCTGAACAAAGGAGCCAGTTTGAAGCAGATTATGACCAAGCGGTAACTCAAGAAGTTGAGAGCCCACTTCCAGAACCACAACAGGTTCAAGAATATGCAGAGCCTTCTCCGAAGGCACAGTCATGGGCAAATAAAAACTCTTGGTTCGGTCAAGACCGAGTAGCCACTACTGTGGCCCTTACTATTCATGAGCAATTAGCTAATGAAGGTTTTGATTTAAACTCAGATGAGTATTACAATGAATTAGATAACAGACTTAGGTCGGAAATACCTAATAAGTTTGATAACAACGTGGAAGCTACAAAACCCGTCCAAACCGTTGCTTCACCATCACGCACTACATCGACTGGACGCAAACCAAGTAATCGAGTGGAGCTCTCTCCAAGCGAGCAAAGACTAGCGAAACGTTTAGGCGTTTCATTTAAAGATTACGCAATACAAAAAGCGAGGTTACAGAAATCGTGAATAAAGAAACTAAAACTGAAAAAAGGGCACCTAGAGCTGAAGAATCTAGGGAAACAAAAAAGGCTAAGACTCCTTGGAAGCCGCCTTCCATGTTAGAGGTTCCTAGTGATCCTCCAGCTGGTACGGTCTACCGATGGATAAGAGCCGAGACGTTAGGTCAAGAAGACCGAACTAATGTTTCCAAAAGATTCCGAGAGGGCTGGGAGCCAGTGAAACCAGAAGAAGTTCCTGGTTACGATTATCCAACCGTCGATGATGGTCGTCACGCGGGCGTCATTGGAGTGGGTGGTTTGATACTCTGCAAAATAGACAAAGAAATTGTCGAACAAAGATCTGAGTATTTTAGTCAAGCCACACAAAATCAAATGACGGCAGTGGACAATGACCTTATGCGTGAAGAAAACCCTGCAATGCCTATCTCTAGGGAAAGGAAAAGCAAGGTTACATTTGGTGGAGGGGGTAAATAACTTCCTCTGATTTATTAATAGTTTGGAATTTAAAGTCGAAAAAACATGGCAAACGAAACTACTAAAATGGGATTAATCCCTGTTAGAAAAGTCGGTGGACAATCATGGACTGGCGGCCAACAAAAATACAGAATCGCGAGTGGCGCGACTACTGCTATTTTCCAAGGTGATTTGGTAACTCAACTTACTGCGGGAACTATTGGTAGGCATGCTGCCTCTGGTACTGTACCAATTGTTGGAGTCTTCAATGGCTGTTCATACACTGACCCTACTAGTGGTGAAACAGTATTTAGTAACAGTTACCCCGGCAGCATTGCTGCTAGTGATATTGTTGCTAATGTTATCGATGACCCAATGGTTCAATTTTCTATTCAATCAGACGAGGCTTTCCCCGTAACTGATTTGTTTGGTAACTTTGATATCGTTGATTCATCTCCTGTCGGCGACACAAAAACTGGAACTTCTAATATGCAATTAGATACTTCAACTGGTGCTACTACAGCAACTTTACCTTTGAAGGCTATTGACATTTCACAAGATCCAGAAAATTCCGACGTAGCTAGCGCAGGCACAAACGTAGTAGTGGTTATTCAAAACCACATTATGGGTGCTAAAAGCGCTGGATTAGCGTAGAGGTTTAATAATGGCAATTTCTAGAGCACAATTAGCGAAAGAATTAGAACCAGGATTAAACGCCCTTTTCGGTTTAGAGTACAACAGGTACGAAAACGAGCACGCTGAAATCTTTGATACTGAATCTTCTGACAGAGCGTTTGAAGAAGAAGTATTACTAGTAGGTTTCGGAAATGCTCCAACTAAAGCTGAAGGGCAAGGCGTAAATTTTGATACAGCAATGGAGTCATACACTGCTCGATACTCTCACGAAACAATTGCATTAGCATTTGCTTTGACTGAAGAAGCTATCGAAGATAATTTGTATGACAAACTTGGCGCGAGATATACTAAAGCATTAGCTAGAAGTATGGCTCACACTAAGCAAGTTAAAGCTGCTTCTGTATTAAACAACGCTTTTAACTCAAGCTTTACTGGTGGTGATGGGAAGGAGCTTTGTGCTACTGATCACCCATTAGCAAGCGGCGGAACTTTTGCAAACGAACCTAGCACTGATGCTGATTTGAACGAAACTTCATTAGAAGCGGCGTTGATCGATATTGCTAACTTTAAAGATGACCGAGACATGATCTTGGCTCTTCAAGGTATGAAATTAATCGTTCCTACAAATCTACAGTTCGTTGCTGATAGACTGTTACAAACACCTGGTAGAGTAAGTACTGCTGATAACGATATTAATGCTATTAGAAACATGGGAATGTTACCTGATGGCTATGTTGTAAATCACTTCTTGACAGATACAGATGCGTTCTTCCTCAAAACTGATTGCCCAGATGGGTTTAAACATTTTGAAAGAACTCCTTTGTCAACTGCAATGGAAGGTGATTTTGATACTGGTAATATGCGTTTCAAGGCTAGAGAAAGATATTCATTTGGTTTCTCTAACCCAAGAGCAGTTTACGGATCTAAAGGAGCTTAATCTTAGTACTGATTTATAAGAAGTAAATCCCACTTTTTAACTCAAGGGATAAAAGAAAGGCATCGACGGATGCCTTTTTTTTTGAGAGAAAAATTGCTATCCTATGACAACTAGGATTAATTTTCCGTTACTGACTGACCTAGCAGACTCGCCAAGACAGTAACACTACGGAGGTAAAAAATGGCAAACACAACTTTTAACGGTCCAGTTAGATCTGAGAATGGTTTTAAATCTATTATTAAAGATGGCACAACTGGTGGATTAACTAATGAAATGACCCTTTCAACTTACAGCACTTCTATTACTATTGCTGCTTCTGGAACTGACCACAAAGAAAGTTCTATTGGAATACCATCAAACTTTATTCCAATGGGTGTAGCAATTACTGTAACTAGTGCCGCTGCTAACAACGTAAACTTAGTAGATATTGGTACTGATGCAGATACTGATGGTTTTGTAGATGGTATCTCCATAGCTATTAACGCAACTGGTTTCAAAGGATTCTTCCCTTGCAACGGAGTTTTAGGTATGTCTGGTGGTACTACAACTGCAGCTACTGAAACAGCTGATGAAGTAGAAGTAGTTATTTCTGGAACAGCAGGTGCTGGTGGAGTAATCGCATTAAAATTCTTTGGAATCGCGTCTGACTCACCAACTGCATAATAGGAGCTAACTATGGCAACTTCTGATGTTATAACAGCTTCTGTAACTTCAACTGGCGACATGACCACTAATCGTTCAAGACTTCGCGGTTTTGTAGTTTCAGGTGGATCTTCAGATGGCACAGTTACTTTTAAAAATACTAGTTCAGGGGCAACACTATTGGTGTTGCCTGTAAATGCTGATACTACAGAAACACTAAATATTCCAGATAATGGTGTATTGTTTTCTAGTGGCATACATGCAACTTTATCTAACATAGATAGAGTAACTATATTCTTTACAGGTTAATAAGGAGCATTAAATGGTTTATAAAAAAACTAAAGGCTATGGCAAAGGTGGCATGGCTAAAAAAACTAAAGGCTATCGTAGCGGCGGTATGATGAAAAAGACCAAAGGCTACAGAGCTGGTGGTAAAGCAACTAAAGGTTACAGTAGAGGCGGCGCTGCTAAAAAATAAATAAAAAGAAGATTGAGGTATAAATGCCATATTTGATGAGCAATGTCCCATACTTTAAATGTTGGGTCAGAAGAGAGTTCACATGTAATCATTTACGCTATCATGGAGAGTATTTACATGCGCTAGCAATAGCTGTAAATACAATCCCTGATAGATCGTTAAGCTTTCAAGTTGTCTTTACCGGGTGCGAGATAGATGACGAGGATTGGAAAGAAGGTAATATTCATGGTGGTGCTATGTGGGCAAGAATGCCTATTCAAGCATTAGTCGCTGATATACCTTTAGATGAATGGCCAGAACCTATGGAAGATCATTTGTGTCAACCATGGGATTGTGAGTCTAGACATCATTCAATCATAACTATGGATAGAGTAAGTTCTTCGCCGTGGATGTGTAAGATCGATAATAAATTTTATCAAGGTAAATATTTATTCACTGTAGATTATACAGACCATGAGATAGCAGATGATCCTGCTCAACATAAGCAATCACATGTGATATATTTAACAGACGCTGGAAAGTGGACTGGTAATATAGTTGCGCTTCCTAACAATAGAGTTAGAGCAACTAGCCCAGCTTTGTGGAGAACTGGCGAAGGAGCACCTGATTTTACTCCTTCACAACATCTACATTCTGCTGAAGGTCATGAAAGTTATTTAGATCCTAGGATAACTTTTAATAATTTATATAGTGATGAGGATTAAACATGGCAACATCAAACAGTACAGACTTTGAACCAAATGTCGCAGAGTTTATTGAAGAAGCTTATGAAAGATGTGGGTTAGAGTTAAGAACTGGATATGATTTAAAATCAGCAAGAAGATCTATTAATCTTATGTTAGCTGAGTGGGCCAACAGAGGATTGAATCAATGGACAATATCTGAGGCTACACAAACAGTTACTGAAGGAACTAGAGAATATACTTTAGATTCTAATGTCATAGATATTTTAGATGTGGTGTTAAGAAGAACTGAAGGTTCAACTACTACTGATACACAAATGTCTAGAGTAAGTAGAAGTGAATACATAAACATTCCAACCAAAGGAACCAAAGCTAGACCTAATCAATATTTTTTAGATAAACAAAACACACCAGTTTTAAAAATATGGCCAGCCCCGGAAAACTCTACAGACATTTTAGTATTTAATAAAATGGTAAGAATGGATGATGCTGATAAAGCAACCAATACTGTAGATTTACCATTTAGATTTTATCCTTGTTTTGTTGCTGGCTTGGCGTATTACTTATCTATGAAAAGAAATCCACAATTAACAGAACAATTAAAAATAATATACGAAGAAGAATTTAGAAGAGCTGCTGATGAAGATGGAGATCGAGCTTCTTTTAGAATCAATCCTTCACAAAGTTAGTAATGGCTTACGCAAAAGGCAAACAAGCATACGGAATATGCGACATATCTGGGTTTAGATATAAGCTAAAAGATATGAAAAGAACTTGGGACGGACTATTAGTGGGTCCTGATCAATGGAGCCCAAAACACCCTCAATTAGAACCAAGAACTCATGCAGCTGATCCAGAAGCTTTGTTCAATCCTAGACCAGATAAAACAGAAGATGGCGGCACTGGTTTCGTTGTTGTAACTTCGCCAAGCATAACAAAAAACTTTTCTATGTTGTCTAGTACTAT